>Ga0079305_1000953_pt1 | contig 46281 bp, 39 predicted proteins | sample LMS_cellobiose_e_FD_79183 | JGI IMG/M metagenome (GOLD analysis project Ga0079305, IMG submission 79183) | Rumen-fistulated moose microbial communities from Alaska, USA - LMS_cellobiose_enrichment | ecosystem: Host-associated > Mammals > Digestive system > Stomach > Rumen fluid ... | reverse complement strand
GCCGTTTTTAACCATTTTGGTGGGAGAGGCGGATACGCCGGACAGCTTCAGGTATTTGGTCATAAAGTAACCGATATTGCCCGTGGCGCTGCCGTACACCTTGGTCCAGGTTTCGCCGGAGGCGATCACCTCAAACCGGACGCCGTTTTTGTACTGGGCCACCACCTTGGCGGAGGTGGAGGGCTGGGAGCGCAGATTCAGGTACTGGGTGGATTTGGGGTTGCTCACCGTGGCGGTGCCGTAGGTGACGGGCTTTCCGGAGGGGCTCACGGGGGCAGAGCCGCCGCTCCATGAAATGAAGGAGGAATCCATATACCCCAGGATGCCCTGCACCTGCACCGTCCAGAATGCGCCGGTCTGGTTCAAAACCGTCAGGGGCGTGCCGTTTGAAAACTGGGCAATCACCGAGGAGCCGATGTAGGAGGGCAGATTGCGCAGGTTCACCTTGCCGCCGTTGGCCGAACGCACATAGGCGGTCTGGCCCGAGACGCCGGGCGAAGACGGGCCGGCGCCGTTCAGCGTGACGTACTCATGGCGGAAATAGCCCACCTGCCCGTTGATCTGCACCTGATACCAGCCGTCGGCTGTGGTGGAAAGCAGGGTGAACGCCGCGCCGTTGTAATAGATGCCCAATACCGGCGCATCCAGGCTGGGGTACTGCCGCAGGTTCAAGAATGAAGTGGGTTTGGGGTTGCTGACCACGCCGGAGCCGATGACCACAGCGGGCTGGGGGACAGGCGCGGCGGTGGGCGATGCGGCCGTGCCGGTGAGGGGGAGATAGCTTTTGAACATATAGCCGTTTTTCCCCACGCTGGGCACATACACCTGATACCACTTGCCGTATTCGCTGAGTATGCCCACCATCGTGCCTTCCGGCACGTTTCCGATGATATCGTATTCAATGCCGGGGCCGCTGCGGATGTTCTGGTTGCTGGTGCCGGTGACCACGGCATAGGTGTATACGCCGGGCACCTCCGCCCGGGCGGGCAGCGCGGCGCACAGCAGGCACAGCGCGCACAGCAGCGCGGGGACCAGCTTGAGCATTCTGCTTTTCATGGCGCATCCCTCCGATGATTGATTGCTTTTCAAACATATGAACGAAAGCAGGGCTGGAATTCTTCCGGGAAATTTACAATAATTCCACCAGCACCCGGTTTTGCACATCCATGCCCCGCCGGGTGAGGCGCAGGAAGCCGTTTTCAAACACGACCAGCCCCTGGGCAAGGGGACGGGCCAGCCTGCTTCCGAAGGCATCCCGCAGGGATATGCCGTGCATGCGGAAAAACGCGTCCTCGGATACCCCTTCCGTGAGGCGCAGCCCCAGCATCATGCTTTCAAACCGGGCCTCCTCCGGGGAAATCACCGTTTCCTCCGCCGGGCATCCCTTCAGATAATCGTCCAGCGAGGGAGGGTTCTGCCGCCGCACATTTCCCAGGAACCCGCAGGCGGCGCAGCCCAGCCCCAGGTATTCCTTCCGCTGCCAGCAATCCACATTGTGGCGGCAGGAGAAGCCCGGCCTGGCAAAATTGCTGATTTCATACTGGACAAAGCCGTGATGGGAAAGGGTCGAACGGCAGTCCTCATACATGTCCCTTTCCGCATCCTCGTGGGGAAGCTCCCACAGCCCCGCGTCCACGTTGGCCTTCAGGGGCGTGCCCTTCTCCACGATCAGCCCGTAGCAGGATACGTGGGTGGGCGCTAGGGCGAGCACGGCGCGAAGCGTATCGCGCACGTCCTGCGGCGTTTGGGTGGGCAGGCCCAGCATCATATCCAGATTCAGGTTATCAAAGCCCGCCTGCCGGGCCATTTTCATGCTTGATTCCACCTGATTCCAGGTGTGGATGCGGCCCAGGAGCCTCAGAAGCCTTCCCTGATACGCCTGTGCGCCCAGAGACAGGCGGTTCACCCCGTTTTCCTTCAGGACGGCCAGGCATTCCGCCGTCACCGTGCCGGGGTTGCACTCGCAGGTGCATTCCGCGCCGGGCAGAAAGGCGTACCGGCTGCGGATGGCGCGAAGCAGCCGGTCCATCAGCGCAGGGGGGAGCAGCGACGGGGTGCCGCCGCCCAGATACATCGTGGCGATCACCGCGTCCGGCATGGGCCGCCGCTCCGCCTCTTTGATCACCGCGTCCACATAGGCGGGCATATCGCCCTCCCGCCGGGGGAAGGACGAAAAATCGCAGTAGGCGCACTTGCGGACGCAGAAGGGGATATGGATATACAGGCCGATTTCCCGCGTCATGGCAGGGTGACGGCGTATACGTCATTATCGCAGGAGAGCAGGGCCACGCCGCTGCTGAGCATGCCCAGATATCCCGTCACCTGGGCGCCGCTCAGTTCTCCCGGCAGGCTGATGGCGGTAAAGCGGCGGTCGCCGATATTGGCCCGGTAGATCATATCCTGGGAAAAGGCATAAATCCGCCGGCTGAAAAGCGCCGCGCCCACGCAGGGGGAGGGCAGGGAAAACCGCTTGTCTGTCTTGCCGAAAATCAGGCGAAGCTGGTTGATCCGCCCGTATTCATCCGTCTGCCGGGAAGGGGTGAACAGCAGCATGGCGTCGTTGCCCGCCACCTGATGGCTGATGAGCTGCCAGCCGTATACCAGCACCGTGCCGGAAGCGTCCAGAGTGCCCCGATAATCGTACTGGCGAAGCTGCCGGGTGCTCACCACGTTTAATTTTGTGCCGGCGTAAATCACGGCATACACCAGGTTCTGCCCCAGGGAAATGCCGCCGGAATTGCTCAGGTTTACCCGGAAGGTGTGCAGCGTGGTATCCGGCACGCTGCCGTACACGTCCAGGGAAGTGGTCCACAGGTATTCGCCGTCGCTGAAGAAGCCCAGGTCCAGCAGGATCATATCCCGGTAGGCGTTGGTTTCATTATCCACGCTGGTGCCCTGCATATCCTTGATGACCAGGGAAGGGCTGATGTCCCCGCCCAGCACCACGGCTACATATTTGCTGCCCACCCGGGCAAACTGGATGGCGTCGGTCAGGTTTTCGTTATAGGTGGAATGGCCCCGCCGGTCGATCAGGTGAAGCTGCGTGCCCGTCCAGGCGGCGATCATGGTATCCGAGCAGCTGAAGCTGGCGTTGCTGCCCAGGGCATAGCTCCATCGCTCGCTGCCGTTGGCGGAGAGGCAGTAGAGCGTCATATTGTCGTAATACAGCACGTTATCCCCAAAGGGCGTTACGCTCTGAGTGGCCACGCAGCGCAGCTTTGCCGCGGATACGGAGCGGTTGCTGCCGCCGAATACCCCCAGCACAGCCAGGATCAGCAAAAATACCAGTACGATCACGCCGATTACCGCCAGGCGGCGCCGGTTCCGGTCCATGGATGGTGCTCGCTGCATGAGGGCCTCCGTGTCAATTCAGTCAAGATGGGTTCGCAAGTGCATTATACTCTTATTTTGCATCCCCGTCAAACAGAGAAAGTATATCCTTTTCCGTAAGCCTGGTGGGCATTTCCTCCCCGGGGGTGATGAGCTTGTCAAACAGGCGGCGCTTCTGCTGGCTCATGCGCAATACCTGCTCCTCGATGGAGTGGTGCACCACCAGCCGCAGCACCTCCACCTTCTTTTTCTGCCCGATGCGGTGGGCCCGTCCCGTGGCCTGCTCCTCGGCGGTGGGGTTCCACCAGGGATCAAAATGGATCACCAGATCGGCCCCCGTCAGGTTCAGCCCCGTGCCCCCCGCCTTCAGGGAAATGAGGAATACCTGCCCCTCCCCGGCATTGAAGCGGCGGGTGAGGGCCAGCCGCTCCTCCGCGGGGGTTTCCCCGTCCAGGTACAGGCAGGGGATGCCCTCCTGCTTCAGCCGCTTTTCGATCAGGCGCAGCATGGAGGTGAACTGGGAAAAGACCAGCGCCCGCCGCCCGGCAGACAGGGAAACGGGCAGTACGTCCATGAGCATTTCCATTTTGCCGGAAATGCCGCCGTAATCCGGCAGGCACAGCACGGGATGGCAGCAGATCTGTCTTAGCTCCGTGATGGCGGACAGCACCTCCGCGCGGCCCCGGGAAAGGCCCCGGTCCTTAAGGATCTGGTTGACCCGTTCCCGCTTTTGCAGCAGCGCCGCGTCGTACACCCGCCGCTGTTCCGGCGGCATTTCGGCCATGAGCACGCTTTCCATTTTTTCCGGCAGCTCTTCCAGCACGTCGCCCTTCAGCCGGCGCATCAGGAAGGGCCGGATGCGGCGGCGCAGGCCGTCGGCGTTCTGCCCATCGCCCCAGCGGCGCAGAAAATCGGCATACCGGGGCAGATAGCCGGGCAGCACGAAATCAAACAGGCTCCACAGTTCTCCAGCGTGGTTTTCCATGGGCGTGCCGGTGAGGGCGATGCGGGTTTCCGCGGTCAATTGCTTCACCGCGTGGGCGCCCACGCTTTGCACGTTCTTGATCTGCTGGGCTTCATCCAGCACGGCGAAGCGGAAATGGATATCCTTCATCAGCGCCGCGTCCCGCCGGATCAGGGGATAGCTGGTGATGACCAGGTCCGGGGCGCCGTCTCCCTGCAGGCTGGCGATCTGCTCCGCGCGTGCGGCCTGGCCGCCGGACAGCAGCATCACCCGAAGCTGCGGGGCAAAGCGGCCGCATTCGCTGAGCCAGTTATAGGTCAGCGACGTGGGCGCCACCACCAGGGATGGCTTGCGCGTCTTTTCCGTCTGTACGCAGGAAAGCAGGGCGGACAGGGCCTGCACCGTCTTGCCCAGGCCCATGTCATCGGCCAGGATGCCGCCCATGCCCAGGGCGTGCAGCGCCATCAGCCACCGATACCCCCGCTCCTGATACGGGCGCAGGCCCTTTACGGGCGCCTCCGGCGGATCATAATCCATGGCGGCGGCCCGGGCGGCGGAGGCGTCCAGCGCCACATTCAATTGGTTTTCACGAATCAGCGCGGAAAAATAGCCCGCCCAGCAGGCGCCGATGCGTCCGCCGCCCGTGTTTTCCCGGGCCTCCAGCACCGCTTCCGCCAGGGGCTGCCATGCCGCCGCCTCGCTCAAATCCAGGAATTCGCCTTCCTTGAAACGGAAGTAACGCCGTTTGTTCCGCAGGGCCTCCAGCAGGGGCAAAAGCTCCTCCACCGGGGTGCCGCCGTCGGTCAGATCCAGGGCCAATTGCCCGTTTTTCAGGCGCATCGTGCCGCCCAGCAGGGGCTTGCGCGGGGTGAGCCGGCGGAAATCCCTGCTGAAAAACACTTCGGCATTTTCCGTCAGCCTGGCGGCCCCGGCGGTGACGAAAGCATACATTTTGTCTGCGCCGCTCAAATACACCCTGCCCCGGCGCACGTGGAAGCCTGAGCGGGCCAATTCATCCAGCACCGCCTTTTCTCCCGCCGCGTCCCTTAGCAGCAGCGCGCCCGGGGCGGGGGATTCCGGAGAGAAGGGGTCAATGGTGACCGCGCCGTAGCGGAAGGCCACCCGGGCCGTCACGTCGGGGCCCGATTTATCCAGATATACCTGCGCTTTCAGCGGCAGGCGCACAAAGCTCTTTTCCAGCTCCGGATCAATGGTGACGGTGGCAAGACGCAGAAGGAACGGCATCAGCTCGCTCATCACCCGGGGCGTATCCTGGGGCGAAAAGACGGCCTGCGCCTCCCGCCCGGCGGCATACTGAAACAGCACCGCGGCCAGGGAACGCTGCTCCCGGGGCAGCATCAGGCATTCGCCGCCGCTGAGCACAAAGCGGCAGTCCTTCGTCAGCGGCAGGAAGGGGTCTGGCAGCTCCGATGAAATGCTGAGCTTCTGGGGCGTGCCGCTCAAATGAAAATTCAGCGTGAGTCCCCGGCGCACGACGCCCCGCAGCGCATAGCGCCCCCCTTCCGCCTGGAGGGAAAAGGGTATATCCTCCAGCGATTCCAGCACCCGGGCGGCGGCCCGGGGCGGCAGCAGCATCACCCGGGCGTCTGTGCCCGTGAGGACTCGTGCCGTGGGATGCTCGCAGCATTCAGCCAGCACATCCAGCAGCCGGGATTGCTTTTCATCAAACCGCATCCATTGCGGACGGTATTCAAAGCCCTTGCCGAAGGCCAGGCTTTCGCCCTTCTCCCGGCAGGCCAGGAAATGGGGGATATGGCGCACCACGTACAGCCGGTCCTCCCCGATTTTCAGGCCAATGCGCAGCCCTTCCTTCGTCAGAAACAGGGCAGGGGCCAGGCGCACGCCGTCCGATTCCGGCAGCATGCCGCTTACCGCCTCCAGCAGGGCGGGGGCCGCCTCCTGGGCCATGCGCTTTTCCATTTCTCTGGCATCCCCGCTGCTCAGGGCGGCCAGGGCCGCAGCCACGCCGTGGGCGCAGATGCTTTCCCCGCAGTCGCACCGGACGGACCGGGGGCTGAAGGCCACCAGATGCTTTTCATCGCCGGCAACCAGATAGAGGATTTCGTTCTTTGCCCTGCGCATTTCCCGCACCGGCGCGCGGAAAAACAGCGCGCGGCCATGGGCAAAGATTTCGTCTCCCGCTTTTTCCCGCAGTCCTTCCTCCGTCAGCATCCCTTTTCCCTCCTTGCGGCGCAAAGACGCACATCTTTATAACATACGCCGTCCGTTTTCGTTTTCCTGCTTCATTTCTGGAAATTTTCGGAAGGGATGGGAATGGTGCGGAGCGCGGCCGCGCTTTTTCGCGCCCCGGTTCGACGCGGGGCGATGCGGCGGGAGCGTATCCTTGGAGCGGAGGGCGGCGGACATGAAGGTGCGGGGCGAAATGTTTTTGCTCATCAACGCGTGGATGAATTTCCTGTCCCTGGCGCTGGCGGCGCGGGTGGGCAGGCGCCGCTTCCGCCCCGGCCGGGCGGCCCTGGCCTCCGCCCTGGGCGCGGCATATGCCCTGGGGTCCTGGATGGGCGGCGGCGGATGGCGGGGCGCTGTGCCGCTCCTGCTCGCCGCGCTTTTGATGGCCTGGGTGGCCTTTGGCCGGGCGGCCTGGCGCCTGGCGCCGCTGACGCTGGGGGGCGGGCTGCTGCTCAGCGGCGGGGCGGATTATCTCATCAAAAAAGGCGCGGGAGGGGGGCAAGTGCTCCTTTTGTGCGCGGGCCTGACGCTCATCATCTGTTTCTTTGTAAGGCGCCGGGGCCCGCCGGGCCTGGGGGATGTCACGCTGCGGCTGGCCCTGGAGGGCAGATGGGCCGCCGTGCCCGCCATCAGGGACAGCGGAAATCTGCTGCGCAGCGGTTTTGACGCCCTGCCGGTGGCGGCGGTGCCATGGGCGCTTATTCGGGATATCCTGCCCCGGGGCGTGGACCCCAGGGACCTTGCCACCCTGCCCCGGGGCTGGAGATTGGTGCGGGCTAGGACGGCGGCGGGGGATAAGACCATGATGTGCTTTACGCCGGAGAAGGTCCTTTTGTGCCGCGGGAAAAACCAATGGCCGGCGGAGGCGGCGGTGGCGCTTTCGGATATGCCGGGGAAATACGCGCTGCTTCCGGAGGAACTGTTCCGCCCGGAGGCGGCCATGGAGGAGGGATATCATGCGGGCCTGTCAGGTGAAAACATGGATGATGCTGTTCTTTTCCCGGCTGCGGACGGGCGAACTGTATTACATCGGCGGGGCCGATCCGCTGCCCAAGCCCCTGACAAGCGAGGAAGAAACGCGCCTGGTGGCCCGTCTGCCCCGGGATGACGGCACGGTGCGCTCCATCCTCATCGAAAGGAATTTGCGGCTGGTGGTGTTCATCGCGCGGAAATTTGAAAACACCCCTGTGGGGTTGGAGGACCTGATTTCCATCGGCACCATCGGCCTTATCAAGGCGGTGAATACCTTTAATCCCCAAAAGAAAATCAAGCTGGCCACCTATGCCAGCCGCTGCATCGAAAACGAGGTGCTCATGTACCTGCGTCATACCAGCCGCCTGAAATGCGAGGTATCGCTGGATGAGCCCCTGCGCACGGATTGGGATGGGAACGAGCTGCTTTTGTCCGACGTATTGGGCACGGACGGCGATTTGGTCTCCCGCGGCCTGGAGGAGGACACGGAAAAGCAATTGCTGGGCAGCGCGCTTTCCCGCCTGGCTCCCCGGGAGCAGCGCATCATGCGCATGCGCTTCGGCCTGGGCGGGGGCCGGGAAATGACCCAAAAGGAAGTGGCCGACGCCCTGGGCATCAGCCAATCCTATATCTCCCGGCTGGAAAAGCGCATCCTGTCCCGGCTGCAGACGGAAATGCTCCAGGCATCGTCGCAGTGAAAAATGTCGGCGCAGACGCGCAGGAAGGGTCAAACGCTGATTTCCTGGGCTTTTACGCCTTCATCCCCATATTTGTCCAGCAGGGGCTGAATGACCGTATCCAGATATTCCCGGGTCTGCATGGCGGCGCAGCCGATATAGTTTTCCGGCTGGAGGGCGCTTTGCAGCGTTTCCTCGTCGGTCTGGAAGGCGGGGTCGGCGGCGATGCGGGAAATCAGGTCGCACGCCTTGCCTTCCATTTTCACCGCGTTGGCCGCGGCCATGGAATGGACGCGGATATGCTCGTGCAGCTCCTGCCGATCGCCGCCCCGCTTCACCGCGTCCATCAGGATATTTTCCGTGGCCATGAAGGGCAGTTCTTCCCGCAGATGCCTGTCGATGACTTTATCATACACCACCAGGCCGGAGGCGATATTCAGGTACAGGGACAACACGGCATCGCAGCACAAAAACCCTTCCGCCAGGGAAAGGCGGCGGTTGGCGCTGTCGTCCAGCGTGCGCTCAAACCATTGTTCAGCGGCGGTCATGGCGCCGTTCTGGGCATTGGCAATCAGGAAACGGGAGAGCGCCGTCATGCGCTCGGACCGCATGGGATTGCGCTTGTAGGCCATAGCGGAGGAGCCGATCTGGTTCTTTTCAAAGGGCTCCTCGATTTCTTTTTTGTGGGCCAGCAGCCGTAAATCGTTGGCAAACTTGTGGGCGCTCTGGCCCACCTGGGACAGGGCGCTGAGGATGCGGCTGTCAGTTTTTCGGGAATAGGTCTGTCCCGATACCGGCACGGCGGCGGCAAAGCCCATTTTCTCGGAAATCATCCGGTCCAGCGTGCGGACCTTTTCATAATCCCCCTGGAACAATTCCAGGAAGCTGGCCTGGGTGCCGGTGGTGCCCTTGCAGCCCAAGGGCTTTAAGGTGGAAAGGCAGAAATCGATTTCTTCCAGGTCCAGCGTCAGGTCATTGAGCCACAGCGCGGCGCGCTTGCCCACGGTGGTGGGCTGGGCGGACTGGAAATGGGTGAAGGCCAGGCAGGGCTGGTCCGCCCGCTGCCGTGCAAAATCCGCCAGCGCGCGGATCACCTGGACCAGCCGGGCGCGGACCAGCTTCAGCGCGTCCCTCAGGATCATCACATCGGCGTTGTCGCCCACATAGCAGCTTGTGGCCCCCCAATGAATGATGGGCCGGGCCGTGGGGCATTGATCGCCCCAGGCATGGATGTGGGCCATCACATCGTGGCGCAGCTTTTTTTCGTATTCCGCCGCCTTGGCAAAGTCGATATCCTCCGCATGGGCGCGCATTTCGGCAATCTGCCCGTCGGTGATGGGCAGGCCCAGGGCCTGCTCCGATTCGGCCAGGATGATCCACAGCTTCCGCCAGAGGGAAAACTTGTTCTGGGCGGAGAACAAATACTGCATTTCTTTGCTGGCATAGCGGGTGGAAAAGGGGGAGAGATAGCCAAAGGCATCCTGCTCCATCGGGCGGCACCTCCTGCGCGGGAAATCTTACCTTCATATTATACAGGAAAATCCCCTCCGGCGCAATCACCGGAGAGGATCGGATTTGTATTTTATATACTGTCGGCACGCTTATGCCGCTTCGTCCTGCGGGACGGGGGTCTCCTCCGCTTCGCCGTCCGCAGGCGCTTTGGCCCCTTCCTCTGTTTCGGCCGCCGGCGTTTCTTTTGCGCCTTCCTCTGCCGTGGCTTCAAGTGCTTCCTGCACTTCCGGCGGCGCCGTTTCCTCTGCGGAAGGGGCTTCCGGGGCCGCTTCTTCCACGGCGGCGGGGACGACGTAGTGTAACTGATAACGGGCGATTTCCCCGCCCTCGCTGTCCAGGAGGATGAGGGTCAGGATATATTCGCCGGCGGGAAGCCGGGCCTGGGCCAGATCGCTGAGGCTGTCCAATTCGGCGGCGGTATGGCCCTCTGCGTCGGTAATGGAGACGGCGGTTTTTCCGTTTTGCACGTCCGTCAGGGCGGCGGCCACGGCAGCCTCGATCTGGGCGGCGGTGGATTCCTGAAGGGCGGCCAATTCCGCCTTGGCTTCCTCCGCGGCGGCCAGGGCGCTTTCCAATTGGGCCTTGTTCTCTTCCGCATTCGCCAGGGCGCTTTCCAACTGGGCCTTATTCTCTTCCGCGGCGGCGGCGGCCGCTTCCTGATATGCGTTCCATTCCGCTCTGACGGCGTCCAATTCCGCCTGCACGGCTGCCGTTTTCGCGTTGGCGTCGGCCAGGGCCGCCGCCGCTTCTTCCTTCACCTTGGCCAGTTCCTTTTCCGGGCTGGCTTCTTCGCCCACCAGCGCGTCCAGGGCCTGCTGGGCCTGGCGGATGCTGTTGTTGAGCTGGGCCGCGGCAGCGTCGGATTTTGCCTGGAGGGCGTCCCGCTGGGTGGTGACGGCGGTGAGGGCCTCTGCGGCTTCCGCCGCCTCCTGCCGGGCGGCGGCAATATCGTTTTCAGCCAGCTCCTGGGCGGTGCGGGCGGCCATGTCGGCCTCCGTCAGCTGGCGGGTCAATTCCTGCTTTTCGCTTTCCATGGTCACCAATTGATCGGACAAGGAATTGCGCTGGCCCACGAATACGGCTACCAGCACCACGGCGATAATCAAAATGGGCAGGATAAACCAGATGGTCTTTTTCACGGATGTCCCTCCTTTATGCTGAGAATAGAAAATGAGTTGAGAAATGCCCGGCACGGGGCCGGGCATGGGGAGGCGAAGGATTATTCTTCTTCTTCCTCGTCCTTCTGCGCATTTTCGATGATCTTCTTGGCTGCGTCGGCGGGCATCTCCTCATAGCGTTCAAACCGCATGGTGAAGGAGCCGCGGGCCTGGGTCATGGAGCGCAGGTCGGTGGCGTACTTGAACATTTCGCCCATGGGCGCTTCGGCGGTAACGCGCTGCAGGCCGTCCACCTGGTCCATCCCCATGATGCGGCCCCGGCGCTTGTTCATATCGCCCATGATATCGCCCATGTATTCATCCGGCACGAACACTTCCACGTGCATGATGGGCTCCAGCATCACGGGGCTGGCGTCCATGCAGCCCTTCTTGTAGGCGATGCGGGCCGCGGTCTTGAAGGCCATTTCGGAGGAGTCTACCGGGTGATAGGAGCCATCGTACAGCTTGGCATGGAGGCCCACCATGGGATAGCCGGCCAGAACGCCCTTGCGGATGTTTTCCCGCAGGCCCTTTTCCACCGCGGGGATGAAGTTGCGCGGCACGGCGCCGCCCACCACGGCATCCTCAAACTCAAAATCAATATTGGTGTCGCCGATGGGGGAGAATTCGATCCACACATCGCCGAACTGGCCGTGGCCGCCGGACTGCTTCTTGTGACGGCCCTGGCAGGAGACCTTCTTGCGGATGGTTTCGCGGTAGGGGATCTTGGGATCGCTCAGCACGGCGTTGGCGCCGAATTTGCTTGCCAGCTTGTTGCGGATCACGTCCAGATGCACTTCGCCCTGGCCGGATACCAGCGTTTCGGTGGTTTCGGTGTTCTTTTCCACCTTGATGGAAGGATCTTCTTCCTGGAGGCGGGAAAGGCCGGAGAACACCTTGTCTTCTTCGCCCTGCTTGGCGGCGGAAATGGCCTTGGAAATGCAGGGGGCGGGGAAGGCGATGGGGTCGTATTTGATGGGATTGGCGGCGTCGCAGAGGGTGTCGCCGGAATTGGTGAACTGCAATTTGGAAAGCGCGCCCAGGTCGCCGGCGTTGAGGACGGTGACGTTCTGCTGCTTCTTGCCGCGCATCATAAACAGGCCGCCGGCCTTTTCGGCCTTGTCCGCGGTGGAGTTATACAGCGCGGTGGCGGGGGTGATGGAGCCGGACATGACCCTGAACAGGCTCAGCTTGCCCACGAAGGGGTCGGCCACGGTCTTGTAAACGAAGGCGGAGAAGGGCGCGCCATTGTCGCATACGCGCTCAGCCTTGTCGCCGGTCTTGGGATTCACGCCCTGCGCCTTCATGCCCTTGGGGGAGTGGAGGTAGACGCTCATCACGTCCAGCATCTTGGCCACGCCCACGCCGGTGACGGCGGATACCGCCACCACGGGCACGATGGTGCCGTTCTGCATACCCGCGCGGAAGCCGGAGAGGATTTCATCGTGGGTCAATTCTTCGCCTTCCAGGTATTTCATCATCAGGTCGTCATCGGCGCCGGCGGCCGCCTCGGTGATTTCTTCCATGGCGGTCTCGATGGCGGAGGCCATATCGCCGGGCACGGGCACTTCCTTGAGGCCCTTGCCGGCGCTCTCATAGGCCTTGTTTTCCAGCACGTTCACAACGCCCTTGAAGGAAGCGCCGGAACCGATGGGCAGCAGCATGGGCACCACGGAGGAGCCGAACTTGCCGCGAAGCTGCTCCACGACCTTCATGTAGTTGGCGTTTTCCGCGTCCATCCGGTTGATGATGAACATGCGGCATACGTTGTTTTTCTGGGCGTAATTCCAGGCCTTTTCAGCGCCCACATCCAATCCGCTGACCGCGCCCACCACGATGCCCGCGGTTTCCACCACGCGCAGGGGGCCCATCATTTCACCGATAAAATCGAAATAGCCGGGCACGTCGATGACGTTGATCCGGGTTCCCTTCCATTCCACGGGCGCCACGGCGGCGCTGATGGAAATGCCGCGCTTGATTTCTTCGGGATCATAGTCCGTGGTGGCGGAGCCATCCTCCACCTTGCCCTGGCGGTCCACCAGGCCGGCGGCGTACAGCATCGCCTCGGTCAAAGTGGTTTTTCCGTTGCTGCCGTGACCGATCAGAGTAATGTTGCGGATTTTTTCGGTTTGAAAGTCTGCCATAACGCATCCCCCTATGAAAATAAATTGGATTCATATCCCATGCATCAACGGATACCGAATGCACACAAACAGTATTTTACCAGATATACGGGCAAATTACAAGCCGTTTGCGCCAAAAGTTTTGCATAAGAAAGCGCGGGCGGTATTGCATACCCCCGCGGTTCTGCGGCGTCCGTTATCCTATCGCCTCCAGGCGGCGCTGCGGCATGGGCGGCCCCCCTCCGCCCGGCCGAAGGAAACGGGGGACCCGGCTGCAGGAAGATGAGAAATGGGCGCTTCCCGTTTTATAAATACGGGCGGATCTGCTGCGCCAGTTCTTCTTCCAGGGCGATGAGACGGCGGGCCAGGGCCTTGGCGTCCTCGTCGGCCGCCTTGTACTGGTTCAGATACCGGCTCAGGGATTTTATGCCCATGCCGCACCCGTCGGTCATCAGGTCGGCGATGGTGGCGTCGGAATGGTTCAGGGCCATTTCCGCGTGGGTTTTCAGCCAGCTCATTCTGCTGGCCATGGGATGGGGGTCCTTTCCCTCGTCGTCAAAGCGGTGCAGCGCCTCCGTGATTTCCCGGGACAGGCTTTCATGCCGCTCCCCGGAGTGCCTCAGCAGCGCCTGCAGCTCGGGGCTTTCCGCCTCGTCCATTACGTCCGTCAGGGAATCCATGCCCATCCGGGCCCCGGCGTCGCATTCCCGCAGGAGCTTGATGGTATCCTGCTCGATCAAACCGTATCCCTCCCTTTGCTTGGATACCCTCAGGATGCCCGCCCGGCCCGTGCCTTATGCGGTGATTCCCAATTATTTGCCAAATAAAGGATATTGTGTAAACAATCTTTACGAAAAGGTTGAAAAAACAATACAGATATGTTAAGATGAAGCGTGCGACCGGAGGCGTCCCGTCTTTTTTTCGGGGCGCAGGGGAAAGGGGCTGACTTCCTTGCGTAAAACTTGCTGTTTTCTGCTCTGCCTGGCGCTGCTGCTGGGGATGCCCGTGCTGGCGCTGGCCCAGAACTATTCCTTTGGGGACGTCCGCGCGTCGGTGGAAATCCCGGCGGAATATGAAACCGTGCTGACGCCCTATAACCTGGGCACTCAGGGCGAATGGATCGCCGCCCAGGGCCTGGAGGCGGAGGAGCTGACCGCCGCCTTTGAGGCGGAGGGCGTGCTGCTCAAGGCCATTGACCGGGATACGGGCCGCACGCTGGTCATCACCGCCCTCAAGGACGTGGACGCCCAGACATATTTTGATTTGAACCTGCAGGACGAGGACATGCGCAAGGAATTTCGCCTGTCCCATACCAACGGTTCGGCTTACGGGGTGCTGGGTTATACCTACACCAGCGCCCAGTGGGGCAATTACGGCGAAAACGCCCTTAGGTTCCTGCGCACGGAATATTCCCTTCGGCAGGAGGGCCAGCTTGTGTGCACCGGCTTTCAGCGGCGCACCATCCGCAACGGATATACCATCACCCTGGATATGCAGGTGACGGGCCGCACCGCCGATAAGAACGACAACGCGGCGCTGGAGAGCGTGATGAAGACCTGGCGATTCACCGAGGTGCTTTCCATGCCGCCCCTGCCCCTGAAACTGAGCGTTTCCAGCGCGCCCCCGGCGGAAACCAATGAGGGCACTTTCGTTATCAAAGGCACCACGAAAAAACGGGCCACCGTAACGGCCACGGTGTTTTCCCTGGGCAGCACCGGCGGGGAAAGCTACACCGCCACGGCCAGCGGCAGCGGCGCCTTCTCCATCAAGGTGAAGCTGCCCTCCCAGGGCGTTTATTCCGTCACCCTCACCGCCGAGGCGCCGGACGCCATTACGGCCAAGCGCCTGTATTCCGTCACCTTCCGGCAGGGCCTGCTGCCGGTGGAGGTGACCGCCGCGCCCCCTTCCACCCTGGCGGACCAGACCCTCATTTCCGGCTCCACCGTGGCCGGGGCGAAGACCCAATTGTCCGTTTCCGGCCCCGTGAACTATTCCAAATCCACCACAGGAAAAGCCTTTAACTTCAAGGTGGACACCAACGTTGAAGGCACGTATCACTTTGTGCTGAGCGTGACGAAAAAAGGGCTGGAGGAGCGGGTATTCACCTATACCGCCACCCGCAGCTATTCCGACCTGGAGCGGGACGATAAAGTAAAGGAAAACGCCAAGAAGATCGCCTATGCCGATCTGGCAAAAAACGAATATATGGGCCGCACCGCCGTGGAAACGGGATATATCACTTCCGTCACCCAGAGCATCAACGAATGGGTGGTCACTCTGGCGCTGACCAAAACCAACGGCGGCAGCTACAAGGATATCGTCTACCTGATCTGCCGGGAGGAGCCCGCTTTTGCCCAGGGCGCGCAGGTGAAGGTCTACGGCAAGGCAGCCGGGTCCTACAGCGTGCTGAACGACGAAGGAAACGTAAAGAATTATCCCCGGCTGGACGTGTATTTCTTCGAGACGGCGGAATAAGGCTGAATGCGATTTCCGATATTGATGCAAAGAATATGAAACATCGAAAAGGCAGCCCGGAGGCTTTCCGGGCTGCCTCAGACTTGAAAGCCTGTTTGCTGGCTTTCGATGCACTGAACGCGGCGCTTTGCCGTCTCCTTTTTTTTATTTTGCGGGGAAGGATTCCCGGAGGGCCCGCATCCGCGCGTCCATGCTCTGCCGGAAGGCGTCGTCGGAGAGGCTGGGGTCCCGGGTATCCCGCCAGATGGCGCAGGGCAGGCTTTCGCAGCCCATGCAGGAGGCCCGGCACTTTTTTTGAACCGCGCAGGCGAAAATGGGGCAGCTTTTGCCCGCCGGCGCGTGGAACACCCGCCCCATGGCCGAATTGCAGCCGGAGCATTCCTTCTGATAGAAGGGGCAGGGGCGGCAGTCCGCGCCGCAGGCGGACAGGCCCGTGATTTCCCGCTGCCGGGCCTTGGGAAAGCCGGAGAGCACCAGGAAATAGGATTTATCCAGCATCACCCGCATCAGATCGTCCGGCACCGCCCCGTCGGGCAGGACGGAATTCCAGTGCAGCTTGTTGCTGTAATAGCCGGGGATGATATCCGCATACTGGCCCCGCAGGAATTCTCCCTCGTCGGGCTTCAGCTTGAGATTGATATAATAGGGCTTGTTCTCCTCATCCAGCAGGATGGCGGCAAACATTTTCCCGCCCACGTGATAGCGGATCCAGTTCCACTCCGGCTGCAGGTCCTTGGTGACGCCGGGCTTTTTCATCAGGTATTCGTCGATCCAGAGGTACTTCATCTTTATCCCTCCTGTTTCGCAACGGGGTGGCGGATCACTGTGCGCAGTTTTTCCGGGGATGTCTTGCGCGGGTCGGACAGATAAATCTCATGGTGCCGCCGGACGCCGCCAAAATCCATGCGATATCCCTGGGAAAAAGCAAATTCGTCCATGAGCCGCACAGTGGCGGGCTCATCATCATAGGGCCCAAAGTGCATGATCTGCACGCAAGTGCCTTCTTCCATGGCGAGCAGCTCCGCCCTGCCGCAATCCAGCTTCTTCTTTTTTTCCGCTTCTTCCTTTGCCCACCGGAATTCCGCTTCCGTCACGAAATCCGGCAGCCGGATCATGGAAATCCACTGGAAGGCCTCCTTGCGGCCCAGATTGATCTGTTCCGGCCCCTCCTGCCACCACAGCCCCTCCAGGGGCGGCACCACGAAATCGAAATATCCCGCCATGCGGTGATCCCCCAGTTTGCTCATTTTCACGGTGTATGCCACGGCATACAGCACGGAAAGGGCCTGCTGGTATTCTCCGCCGGGGACGTTGGGGTCGCCGCTGCCCCGCAGGAAAACGTACCGCGCCGGAGGCACGTCCACGATTTGCGGCGTGCGGGGCGGCAGATAAAATTCCCTGTACTCCTTCTTGAAATCAAATGCCATGGTTTTGTCTCCTTCCGATTGTCGTTTCCATCCGCAGGATACCACAGGGAACAGGACACATCCCTGTCATGTTTGATGGCAGCGGGCGATTTTTTCGCCGATTTTCTGCATTTCCGCGCGCAGGTCCTCGGGGGAGAGCAATTCCGCCTCGCCCTGGAAGGAAAGCGCCCAGGAAAGGGCCTGGTCCCGGTCCGTAAAGGCCGCGGAAAAAAGGCAGTCTCCCGTTTCCGCCACGGTGAAGGACGCGGGGCCGTATGCTTCCAGGAGCCGCCACTTGTACCTGCCCGCCACCCGCATTTTCAATTGAAAATTGGCGGGAAACACCCGATCGCCGGACAGATCGGGCAGGGGAGCCTCCCGGGGCGAAAAGCCCTCTCCCACCGTCAGGGCAGTCATCCGGTTCAGCTTGAACAGGCGAAAATCCTGCCGGGACAGGCAAAAGCCCCACACATACCAGCTGCTCCACTGAAACACAAGATGATACGGCTCGATCATCCGGTCGCCTTCCCCGGCGGGGGAGGTGTAGTGAAACGCCGCTGTCCGGCGGCGGTCAATGGCATCCAGCAGCGTTTCGATTTTGCCTGCCAGGTCCTCCTTATACCAGGAGGCCAGATCAATGAGGATGTGCTGGCTTCCCGGCGGCGTCCCGGATGCGCCGGGGGAGATTTTCTCCATCAGCCGCGCGTATTCTCTGCTTGCGCTGACGCTGTTCAGGCTGCGCAGCCCGGACAGGATGGCCCGCATGTCCCGGTCGGTGAGCAGCGCCCGGTCCAGCCGGTAGTTTTCCATGATGGAGATGCCGCCGCCCGCGCCCTGGCTGGCGCGGATGGGGATGCCCGCCCGGCTCAGCGTCTCCACGTCCCTCAGGATGGTGCGGGGGGACACCTCAAATACCTTCGCCAGCTCCGGTGCGGTCACTTTATCCTTCTTCATCAGTATGGACAGGATGCCGATGAGCCGATCCGTTTTCATGGGGCATGCCCTCCTTTGCCAAACATGACATTTCGCTGTCCTGATTGTACGGGCAAAACGGAAAAATGGCAAGAGAAGCGCATAAAAAACGGGCGCCGCCCCTTGGGGAGCGGAAGCCCGCCCTGATATGTCTCGGATGAATCAGCGGCGCCTGCGCCGGTCGGAGAGGAACTGGCCGAATTCGCTCCACTTTTCCAGCGTCATGCCGCAGCCCCGGGCCACGCATTCCTGGGGCGCGTCCGCCAGGCGGCAATCCAGCTTCAATTGCAGGGAGACCGCTTCGCACAGCCCGGCCAATTGCGCGCCGCCGCCGGACAGGGTGATGCCCGATTCAAAGATGTCGGCCAGCAGCTCCGCCGGGGCCTGCTCCAGCACCGCCTGGATGGCCTCCAGCAGGCTGTGCAGGGGCTCGTCCAGGGCTTCGGTGATTTCATCGCTGGTGATGCGCATCACCTTGGGCAGCCCGGACAGCAGGTTGCGCCCGGTGACCTCCATGAAAAACTGCTCGTTCCGGGGCAGGGCGGAGCCGATGTTGATTTTCAGGTCCTCGGCGGTCAGCTCGCCGATCAACAGGTTGTGCTTGCGGCGGATGTATTTGATGATGGCGTCGTCAAACTGGTCGCCCCCCACCTGGCTGGCGGAATCCTTGTTGCTGGCGATAATGCGGCCCTGGGAGATCACGGCGATATCCGCCGTGCCGCCGCCGATATCCACGATCATTTCGCCGTAGGCTTCGCCCACATGCAGCCCCGCGCCGATGGCCGCGGCGATGGGCCGCTCCATGATCTGGGTGCGCCGTGCGCCGGTTTCAAACAGGCTGGTCATAATCCGGTGCCGTTCGGTATCGTTGACGCCGGAAGGCATGGAAATCAGGATGCGGGGGCCGCCCAGCAGCCGCTTGCCCACCACCTTGGCCACAAAATAGCGCAGCATGGCGCTGGCCAATTCAAAATCGGCGATCATGCCGTTCTGCAAAGGGCGCATGGCCACGATGTTGCTGGGCGTGCGGCCGATCATGCGGTGGGCCTCTTCACCCACGGCCAGCACGTTCCGGCTTTCCCGGTCATAGGCAATCACCGCGGGCTCATTGAGCACCACGTTTTTTCCTTTGCCGTAAATGACGACGCTGGCTGTGCCCAGATCAACGCCGATATCCAGAACCGATGCCATGAAAGACTCTCCTTTATTGTTCCCGTTTTCAGGGGAGAATATTCGACGCGGGGAGGATAAATCCTCTTTTTTGCCACAAAAATGGGCTAAGTCCTCTACTTTTTCCGATTTTCAGGGGTTTATTGGGACGAAAAACGCCACTTTTTGCCGAAAACCGGGGGCTTGGAATGGGCAGGTACATCATACCACGCTTTTGTGAATTTTGCAACTTGCTTCCCGCGGCGCCGCCTTGCCAAGCGGGAGGGATTGGGATACAATAGAAAAAAACCGGAGGAGGAACAGCCATGCGGTGGACGGCGGGGCAGCAGGCGGCCATTGACGCCAGGAACGAAAGCGTGCTGGTCAGCGCGGCGGCGGGATCGGGAAAAACCGCGGTGCTGGTGGAGCGGGTGCTGTCGCTGCTCAGGGAAGGCGGGCAGATCGACCGGATGCTCATCGTCACCTTTACCCGGGCGGCGGCGGGCGAAATGCGGGAGCGCATCGGCCGCCGGCTGGAGGAAGAAGGAGAACAGAACGCCCACCTGCGCCGCCAGGCCCTGCGCATCAACCGGGCCATGATCTGTACGCTGCACGTATTCTGCCTGCGGTTGCTGCGGGAGCATTTTGAAACGGCGGGCATTGATCCCATGTCCCATGTAGCGGAGGAAGAAAAGCTTTTCGCCCTGCGGGACAAGGCCCGGGACGAGGTGCTGGAGGCGGCCTACGCGGCCCCCACGGAGGAGGAAGCGGCGCTGTTCTCCCAGTTTGAGGACGGGCAGATCGAAAGCATGATGGAGCAACTGTATACCTTCCTCATGGCCCAGGAAGCGCCCTGGGAATGGGCGCAGGCGCACACCGCCCAGGACACCGCGGACCCTGCCGCCTGGCACGCCCTTTTGCTTTCGCTGTGCCGCAGCCGCCTGGAGGGCGCGGTGGAGCTGCTGCCGGATATGGAGGCGGCGCTGCATGCCCCCGGCGGCCCGGAAAGATACCTGCCCATCCTGCAGGAGGACGCGGCGCTGACCCATGCGCTGCTGGCCGCGGCGGAAAACGGGAGCCTCACCGGCGAAAAAACCGCCTTTGCCCGCCTCAGCACCAAAAAAGCGGGGCCGGAGGAAACCCCGGAGGCCGCGGAAAAATACAAGGAACTGCGGCAGGCGTGGAAGGACCGCATCCGGGACGCCCGGGAACTGCTGTCGGAGGATGAAACGCGCTTCCGGGCGGACATCAGCCACACCCTGCCGCCCCTTCGGGCGCTGTGCGGGCTGACAAAGCGCATGGCGGACCGATATTTTGCGCTGAAGCAGGCCAAAAACTATCTGGATTACCACGATCTGGAGCATCTGGCCCTGAAGGTGCTGCGGGATGAAAAGGCGCGCGCCCAGGCAGCGGGCCAGTTTGACGCGCTGTTCATTGATGAATACCAGGATATTTCAGGCATCCAGGAGGCGGTGCTGCGGGCCCTGCATCAGGACGGGAAAAACCTGGCCTTTATGGTGGGGGATGTGAAGCAGTCCATTTATCGCTTCCGCCTGGCCGATCCCACGCTGTTCCTGCGCAAGTACCGGGATTATTCCCTTTCGGCGGACGCCCCCTGCCGCAAGATCCTGCTGCAGCAGAATTTCCGCTCGGATGAAAACGTGCTGCTTGCGGTGAACGAGGTGTTTTCCCACGCCATGCGCGAAGGGGAGACGGAAATCGCCTATGACGATATGGCCATGCTGCGGCCCGGCGGCGGCCAGCCCTTCGGCGCGCCGGTGGAAATCCATTTGATGGCCGCGCGGCAGGAGGAGGGAGAGGAAGGCGGGGAACTGCCGAGCGGCTATAAGTACGAGGCGGCCTTTGTGGCCCGGCGGATCAAGGAACTGATGCGGTTTTTTACCATCCGGGAAGGGGAGGGCAGCCGTCCTTTGCGCTTCCGGGATATCGCGCTTTTGACCCGGTACGCCTCCGGCCGCGCGCCTTATATCGCCCGGGTGCTGCAGGCGGAGGGCATTCCGGTGTACAGCGACGCCGACGCCCAGTTTTTTGACCTGCCGGAGGTCATGGACATGCTGAACCTTCTGCGGGTGATTGATAACCCCCTGCAGGATGTGCCGCTCCTGTCCGCCCTGCGCTGCCCCTGCTTTGCCTTTACGGAGGAGGAACTGGCCCGCATCCGCCTAGTGGACCGCGCCCCCGGCCAGGCGTTCCACGAGGCGTTCCTGGCGGTGACGGGCAAGGCGGGCCCCGTGGCCGAAAAGGCCCGGGCGGCCTGGGAAAAACTGGCTGAATGGCGCTTCCTTGCCCGCAATGTGCCGGTGGATGAATTGGTGTGGCGGGTGCTGGAGGAAAGCGGGCTGTATATGCAGTCCGGGGCGAAGCAGGACGGCGAACTGCGCCAGGCCAATCTGCGCCTGATGGCGGAGCGCGCCCAGGGCGAAGCCGCCCGGGAGGGGCTCAGCGCGTTCCTGCGGGAAACGGGGCGCCTCCGCGCCGCGGACGACGGGAAAAGCGCCAAGACCCTGGGCGAAAACGAGGATGTGGTGCGCATCCTGACGCTGCACAAATCCAAGGGGCTGGAATTTCCGGTGGTGTTCCTCATGGAAGGGGCCCGGGCCTTCCGCAAGGGCGATCCGGGCCCGCTTAGGCTTCACGCCGGGCAGGGCATGGCCCTGCAGTATGTGGACGGGGAGCGGCGCGTCACAAGGGAAACCGCCGCCTTCCGGGCGCTGGGGGAGCTGACGAAGAAGGAAGCGGTGGCCGAGGAGGCGCGGCTTTTGTACGTGGGCATGACCAGGGCGCGGGAAAAACTGATCCTGGTGGGCTCTCCCCGGCGGCTGGATACGGCGCTGCGCACCTGGGAGCGCCCCGCCAGCGCCTATGCCGCGGGGGCGGCGATCTGTATGCTGGACTGGGTAATGACCGCCCTGGGCGGCTTCCGGGAAGGCGGGCATACGGGCAAAAACGGCAGCGTGTGGCAGATGGCTTACGAGCCTGCGGAGGAATTGACCGCCTCCGTGCCCCGCGGTGCCGCACCGCTGCCGGATGCGGGGGTGGCCGCGGATGAAGCCGCCGCCCGGCGCCTGGGCCGGGTGATTCCGCCCATGCCGCCGCTGAAAACCTCCGTTACCGCCATTGCCAAGGCGCTTCCCCAGGAGGGCGACGATTGGGAATCCCCCGCCGATAAGCGGCGGCCGATGCGGGAGATCCAAAGCCGGCCCGTGTTCCTGGAGGAGGAGGAGATAACCGCCGCCCAGCGGGGCACTATCACCCACCGGGCCCTGGGCCTGATGGATCTGGATGCCGTGCGCCGGGGCGATTATGCCGCTGCGCTGGACCGCCTGGAACAAAAAGGCCTGCTGACGAAGGCGGAAAGGCGCGCCATCCGCCTGGAATGGCTGAAAGGGTTTTACACTTCCGCCTGGGGCAGGCGCGCCTTGGCGGCCCAGGAGCTTCATCGGGAATGGACCTTCAATTTCCGTTTGGAGCAGACGGGAAAAAGCCTGGTGCAGGGCGTGATCGACCTGTGCTTCCTGGAGGAGGGCCAATGGGTGCTCCTGGATTACAAGACCGACGCCGCGGACGGGGAGGAGCTGCTGCGGCGCTACACGGTGCAGCTGCAGTGGTATGCCCGGGCGCTTTCCGGCATCACGGGCCGGCCGGTGAAGGAAATACTGATTTTCTCCCTCCGCCGGGCACAGGCCTATCCCGTGCCGCCGTACGCGGAGGAAAACGCCGCCCCGGCAGGGAAGCGTTTGCCTTGATTGCTTCTTATTATAATTTGCGCATTAACTCTTGACAGATCAGATGATGCTGTGTAAAATAAGGATGATCGGCTGAAAACCGGCGGTGTTTCGCATCGTCGGGGAGCTGTTTTCGGATACAGTTGCTTTCAGGTTTTTGTTGCAGGCGTTTGCCGCTTCCCCATAGAGGCACGGATTCGGGAATCACCGTGCCTGTGTGTGTTTAAGTGTGTATGGCGTGCGTGCGCAGGCGCGCGGTATCAGAATACAGCTTTGCCGTGCGGAAAACGGTTGTTTTTCCGTACGGTTTTTGGCTGTAAAAAAGAAAATGAAGCTTGAAAAAAGACGAAAGGAAGGAGGAAACAAGCCATGCCAACATGGACGTGGATTCTTATTGCGTTCTGTGCCGCGCTGATCGGCGCGTACGCAGGTTATCTCTACCGCAAAAACGTGGCCGAAAAGAAAATCGGGCGCACGGAAGAGTATGCCAAAAAGCTGCTGGATGACGCTACCCGCAAGGCCGAGGACAGCAAAAAGGAAATGATCCTGGCCGCGAAGGAAGAAATATTGCAGCTCAAGAGTGAATTGGACAAGGAAAGCCGCGCCCGCCGCACCGAACTGCAGCGGTCTGAGCGCCGCATGGAGCAGCGGGAGGAAACCTTGGATAAGCGCGAGGCCCAGTTGGATAAGCGCAAGGACGCCATTGCCGCCCGGGAGGAGACCCTGGAAGAAAAGTTCGCCGACGTGCAGAAGCTGGAAGCCGAGACGGAGGAGGTGCGCCAGAAGCAGATTGCCGAATTGGAGCGCATCGCCACCATGACCCAGGACGAGGCCCGGCAGATGGTGATCGACCGGGTGCAGAAGGACGCGTTCCATGACGCCGCCGCCACGGTGCGCGAAATCGAAAGCCGCGCCAAGGAGGAGGGCGAAAAGAAGGCCAGGAACATCATCGCCCTGGCCATCCAGAAATGCGCCGCCGACCACGTGGCCGAGACCACCGTATCCGTTATCAACCTGCCCAACGACGATATGAAGGGCCGCATCATCGGCCGTGAGGGCCGCAACATCCGTGCCCTGGAAACCGCCACGGGCGTGGACCTCATTATCGACGATACCCCCGAGGCCGTCATCGTATCCGCCTTCGATCCCGTGCGCCGCGAAACCGCCCGCATCGCCATCGAAAAGCTGATCATGGACGGGCGCATCCATCCCGCGCGCATCGAGGAATGCGTGGAAAAAGCCAAGAAGGAAGTGGATAACCAGATCCGCGAGGCGGGCGAGCAGGCCGTGTTTGAAACCGGCCAGCACGGCATCCATCCCGAACTGGTGAAGCTGCTTGGCCGGATGAAATTCCGCACCAGCTATGGCCAGAACGTGCTCAAGCACTCCATTGAGGTGAGCCACCTGGCGGGCCTCATGGCCGCGGAATTGGGGGCCGATGTGGCCCTGGCCAAGCGTGCGGGCCTGCTGCACGATATCGGCAAGGCGGTGGACCATGAGCAGGAGGGCACCCACGTATCCCTGGGCGGCGAACTGGCCCGGAAGTACAACGAGAGCCCCGACGTGATCCACGCCATCCTGGCCCACCATAACGACGTGGAGCCCCAGACGGTGGAGGCCGTGCTGGTGCAGGCCGCCGACGCCATCAGCGCCGCGCGCCCCGGCGCCCGCCGCGAATCCCTGGAAAATTACATCAAGCGCCTGACCAAGCTGGAGGAGATCGCCAATTCCTTCAAGGGCGTGGACAAGTGCTTCGCCATCCAATCTGGCCGCGAGGTGCGCATCATGGTCAAGCCCGAGGACGTCACCGACGAAGGCACCAAGGTGCTGGCGAAGGAAATCGCCAAGCGCATCGAAAAGGAAATGGAGTATCCCGGCCAAATCCGCGTGAACGTGATCCGGGAAACCCGCAGCACGGAATACGCCAAATAATTGGGAACAAACCAAAAGCCGTCGGAAAAATCCGGCGGCTTTTTTGTTGCTGAGAATCAGTCTTTGTATTCCGCTTCAAAAATAGAAAAACAGCGTGTTCATGGAAATATCCATGGCGTTGGCAGGCTGCCGCATCCCTTCTGCACCTGTTTATGGTATGCCGATTGCGCCCGCAGCCTGGATGAGATCGCCAAAGAGCTGTACCGCTGGGAGCAGGGCGAAAGCGTGCCCCGGCTGGATGAGGCGTTCGGTTACTGGCGGGAAGAAAATGGATTTACAAATCTATCAGGTAGTGGTACAATCAAAATGCCTCAGGATTATACTAAACAATCCGCAAAAAGCCTTCAGCGTGGAATAGAAAGCCTGGGACAGCGCATTTTGGAGCATGAGCAGAAGATTGCCGAAATCGAAAAACAGCTTGATGCGCTCGAAGGTTATGAAAAAAGGAGGTCTGAAGGTTGGATGAAACATTGGAGGAAGGAAATAGATAGTTTCCGGCATCAAATACAATCCAGCGAAGAGGAATTGGAAAGGAGGCGGAATCGACCGTGAATCTGGAGAACTTGACAAAACAGGATCTGAAATATGTTTTGTGTGATTTTATTAGTGCCGCAAGCGACAACTACCAGGAGACTATGTCTGCCACTGAGGATGAGATGCAAGCGGGGCGTCAGTTGGCATATTTTGAAATGCTGGATATGCTGCGCAGCCGTATTCTAATAGCAGGTGGTGAAATGAACGAGATTCCTCTCCCTCCCGATTTGCTGAAAAACCCTCTTAAAGCCTCGAGATCGTAGAAGAATGAGAAAGCGCCCAACTCGGGCGTTTTTTGATTGCAAAAACGGAGGAACGACTATGAAAAGACTATCCAAAAAGAAGGCTCGCCGCATCGTGAATGGGCTGGAGCGACTGCGGGCGGAAAACGAAAACCAGCGGCGGGATGAGGCCAGGAGGAAAACAGCGTGCAGTATAGAATCAGGTCGAGAAACGCCCAAAACAGGAAGAAAAGGAGAGCGCACCGCGTTCGGTATGCTCTCCTGAGACACACGGCAGCGCGTGTGGCTTGGCCGGATTCGGCTGCAAGCGGTGCGCTCCCTGTCCCGGTAATCAGGATGCCCAAACGAGCAAAAACGATGCGGGGAAAATGTTGGGAAAAATCACTGGTTTTTCTAAATTGTCGAAAAAGGTTTTCTCTCATGCCTTCCCCTCAAGGGGAAGGTGGCCCGAAGGGTCGGATGAGGTGCAGCCGCTTTAGCGGCGTGACCTATATCAATACGCTGGGATCACGGCCTGCGGGCCTACACCTCATCACCGCCTGAACGCTGCGCTACGCCTTCGGCCGCGGCGGAGCTTCCCCTCAAGGGGAAGCCTTATAAAAATGCCATCATTCCATTTTTTTGATGCGTAACAGTATAAGAGCCCCTTCCCAATTGCTTTTCTTGGGAAAGGGGCATGGGGGAAACCCGTTCTTTCAGGAGCAAACCCCTTGTGGGGTTGGGACGCGGTTAATGCCAGGATATTTAGAAAAGTGGCGCGCCTCCCCAGGCCATTTCATATCCGAACCGCTTTCCCTGTCCTTGAGGGCTTCCTCCAACTGGTCGAGCCGGATGGTTTCTTCGCCCTCCCGGTAATTAAAGGTCAGCACCATTTTATCGTCATACAGGAAAATAGCGTTTACAAAGGTATCAATCAGCATCTTCCGGTGGGATTTTTGCTTCACATCCAGCTTTCTGAACCGGTGCAGCCAGAAGGTCATAAACTCCGCGCTGATCCTTGGATGCTCCATCTGCTCCTGCGCGATCTTCGCCTCCAGCGCCTCCCGGCTCTTTTCCAGCTCGTCCAGCCGCTCCTTGGTGGAGCGCGTCAGCATGCCCATCTGGATGGCATTGAGCAGGTTGTTGATCGCCGCATTCGTTTCGCCAAGCTGCTTTTCATACAGCGGCAACGCCGTGTTTTCCTGCTCCTGCATTTGCATCAGCAACGAAACGATGGCCTCGAGGGTGGCATCGTCCGTGACCATTTCCATGATCTTTTGAACAACGATATCTTCGATCCACTTTTTCCTCACGGGCTTTTTGCGGCATTCGGCCCGCCTTTTCTTGACCGAAACGCATTTATAATAATGATACACCGTCCCTGTGCGGCTGGTGCCGCTTTCGCCGCACAGATATGCCCCGCAATAGCCACAGTACAGCTTGGTGGTCAGCAGGTATTCTTCCTCCGCCTTATATCGGGCAGGCGCTTTTGCGTTTTTCTCCAATCGCTCCTGCACCCGATCAAACAGCTCCTTGGGCACAATGACGGGGATCACATCCGGCATCACTTTGTCCCGATAGGTATATTCTCCAATATACCGCCGGTTATGGAGCATATATTGCACGCTGTTATGAGACAGCTCCCCGCCGCGGGCATTCCTGGCTCCATGCTCATTGAGCCACAGCCGCACGGCTTTCATCGTTGCGCCGTCTGCATACATCTTATATGCCTCAGTGATCAATGGAGCCGTGAGCGGATCGACCTGAAAGTGCCCGTCGTTATCAATAATATAGCCAAACGGGATCGTGCCACCGTTGAACTTGCCTTTCAGCAGGTTTTCCGTCATCCCGCGCACAACCTTTTCGGACAGATCCGCCGAATAATACTCTGCAAAGCCTTCCAGCACCGATTCCAGAATAATGCCCTCCGCACCGTCGGATATGACCTCAGTAGCCGAAACCACCTTCACTCCGTTGCGCTTCAGCATGGTCTTATACCGCGCGCTGTCGTAGCGGTTGCGGGAAAACCGATCCAGCTTCCACACGATCACCATATCGAACAGATGCTTGGCGCTGTCCTTGATCATGTTCTGGAATTCCGGGCAGTTGTCCGTCTTGGCGGAATACGCCCTATCAATGTAATGCCGGAGGATCGTAATATCGTTCTTTTCCGCGAAGGCTGTGCATTCCCGCAGCTGTCCTTCGATGCTTTCCTCCCGCTGGTTGTCGGAAGAATAGCGGGCGTAGATTACTGCTTTCATATTTCTATTTCCCCTATATCTTTAGTGCTTTACTTATTTTATCAACAATCTTATTTTTAATATAGCTAATATTCTTTTCTTTTTCTTAAAGTATTTTCACTATTTCTACAACTGCTTCCACAATAATTTTTTCCTTCAGTTGTACAACTCTTGAACTTTCAATTGTAGAAGCGCCAAATCACCTTTCGTTTTTGAGTTCGTAATAAGTATTATAACCTGTTCCCTTTTTTACAATAAGTCCCTTACTAATTAAGCGATTCAGCGCAACAGATGCCCCCTGTTGTGTTTTTATTCTAGTAATCGACAAAACCTGACTGGCTGTAATAATACCATTCTCTCGAATATAATGATAAATAATCTTATCTGTTTTATTCTTAATCTCTATACCCATCTCTTCAACATCAGAAAAATCAAGTTGTTCATCATGTCTCTTGTATTCTGTATTGATTGTGTATGTTGTCCAACGTCCTTTCCAATCGGATATCAGCATTTCTTTTTCGACTAAACCACTTAAAACCTTTCCAATATCAGTCGGATGCAAATCAAGTATTTGCTGCAAACGCTGGTTGGAAACTGCATTTTCTAAATATGCGGTTCCTAAAATAATTTGTTCTTCTGATGTTAGTTTTTGATATATTTTTGCTCCAAACAATTGAGTCAAAAATGCCGTACATTCTTCAGGCATTAATGCAATGGTAAACAATTTCAAGTCCACTTGCTGAAGTTCTACATCTTCATAGAGATTTGGCTCTCGCCATTTTTCTCCTCGCCATGCATCAAGTATAGTTGGGAACCCTGATCCTGCATTATCTCCATATCCTATCAACCGTAACATGGTTTGAATTCTAGGATTTCGAGCCTTAGAGTTTCCACCTTCATAAATTCTTCGAATCGGTAGTTTTAGGCTTCCTGGATTAGAAAACAAAAACTCCCTATCTGCTTTTATAACCTTCAATACACCAGATATCATATAATCTGAATGAATTAGCATATTAACCATACTTTCACGAATTGCCTTGTGAACGGGCGTATCATCAATTCTTGTCATCCCTTCTAGCTTAAATGGCCGTTTTATATCCCTTGTCAACTTTGGAAGTACCATCCACAAAAAATTACACAAATTATTTTCCCACATACCATCGTATGTAAGTCTGTCACTCCAACGGACATCACCTTCTATTCCGGTTTTATCAATATAATCCATACGAATATTGTCGAAACATTCTCGAATAGATAAGCCTTTTCCAAACATCAATAATCCAGCAGGAGTCAGTCCTTCTTCCTTCGTTCGTCTGTCAATAATATATCCGCCTAAATTCTTCAAGAATAATTTATCATCATCTTTATTCCAAACATGATCTGGATTCCATGTCGCAAAGCGGATACGATAAGCTTTTAATGTCTCTGGATCTATATCATCCATCGAATAGCCTTCAAGAAGACCGCCATCATTGCCCTCATCTTTTGAGTCTCGAAACATGGCTTTTACTTCTGCTTCCTTGCAATGATAGTCTCCTTCATAGTTTCTTTTAAAGGATCCGCTTATAGGGTTTCCCCCGATATATACAGGTTTTTGTGTAATCAGCCTGTGGAACTTCAATCCAAATAATATTTTTCCCATCAATTACACAAGTTCCCACATCAGCATCTCGAAGAATATTAATATTAACTTTGTTGCTATTATGAATAGTATCCCAAAACTCTTTTAGCCGAGCTTGAGGATTTTCTATATTTACCACCGTAAATCTTTTTGTAGGGTCTTTTTCTTTGCGATGTTCTTCAATACCGAACAAAATAGTTCCGCCAACAGTATTTGCAAAAGCTGAATATGTTTCCCAAACAGAAGCAGGAACTGTACTTTCTGCTTTCTTACATTCAAGAGTGAGATGCTCCCCATATTTTAAGAGGTCCAATACTCTTTCTGGTGTCATCATACAAAAACACTCCAATCTATAATCTGATAAATGTTTTTTCAACTCTTACACTGTTATTTACGCCGCCACCCATCCATATCCCTGCACGGCCATATCGATGAAGTGGGTCAACAGCAGCTGGATCTTCGCCGCGAAGGTTTCCTTATCATACGAAACCGGCAAATCTGCATCCAGGGATTGTTCGATGGCCGTCTTCACCCTCGCGCGTGGCTGTTCATCCTTGTACCAGTCCACAACCATCAGCTCTTTCTTTTCCTCGGTGAGCTTTTTAAACAGGTTCTTGGCCGACAGCTTTACCTTTTGTTCTTCGTCTCGGGTCAGCTTTTTTCCTGCGATCAGCAGGTCGAAAATCTCCAATTCTTCCTCGGTCAGTCCTTCAGCTTCCGCCCGCTTATCCTCGGCTTTCAGGTCTTCGATCAGCTGCAAAAGCTGCTCATAATAATCCTCGTTTTCAGATCCGCCCGCATTGTAGCGATCAATGATCCCCCGAAAACGCTGGGAAAACTTCTGCCGGGTACAGTTGCGGTTCAGCATCTGCTGCAAGGTCTGCTCGATAGAGCTTTTCAGGTCATCGATCTCCACCGCCCTGTATTTTGCGATCTTGATCTCTCTTTTCAGCTCCTCCACGTCCACCTTGGAAAGATCGATCACCTTTCCCTGGTGGATCACATAGCCATCATCGTTATCCTCAGCCTGCCGGGAGGAGACGCTGGTATCCAGCACCTGCGCCATGCGAAGCCTGGCCCGATTGATCTTTTCATCGTCAATGGTATGGCAGAACAGACCGTACAGATATGCCAACGGTGCAAACTTAACGTTATTCCAATTCTTTTCAAAAATCTCAGGTCTTGCCGCCTCATACAGGTTCATCAGCGCGTTCAGGATCACCTTGAATTTATCCTTGTTTTCGTCGTTGGAAACCAGGATATCATAGGCTGCCCGCAGTTGATCCAGCCGATCCAGCGTGGAATCTTCCTCCACAATCTCGCCGATATCAATGCCCAGTCCCAGCAGAAATTGATCCGCTTCGTCCACCGCCTGATCGATCAGCGAAATGAGCTGATCGATATTTTTCACCGGGAACTCCGTGCCGTCATCGCCGCTGGCATATTCCCGCAGCGCTTTGCGCATATATTTGAACACATTCACATAGTCCACGATGATGCCGCAAGGTTTGTTGGGATACACGCGGTTGGCGCGGGCAATGGCCTGCATCAGCGTGTGCCCTTTCATGGGCTTGTCCAAATACAGCGTGGACAGGTTTTCCACGTCGAAGCCCGTCAGCCACATGGCGCAGACGAACACCAGCTGCAGGGAATCCTCCGGGTCCTTGAACCGATCCTCAATATCCATCCCTTCCGGCGTGACGGCGTTCATCCGCTGCCGATGAACAGAAATATTCAGTCCCTTTTCCTGGAATTTTTCATTCTCATCGGCTTCCTCGGAAACGATCACCGCCATGTCCACGGTATTCATATAGTTCAGGATTCGCGTCAGTTCGTCCCGCTTTTCCCTGGTATCGGCGGCATTGCGTTCCTGCATGATCTTCTGTTTTTCGATGCGCCAATAGTGCTGCACCTTGTCGTACATCTTCACCGCCGTGAATTTATCCACGGACACCACCATGCCCTTGCCTAAAAAGCCCCGGCGAGGGAAATGATGGGCAATATCCTGGGCGATCTTATCGATGCGGTCCTCCCGCTTGATAACCTCCAGGATCCGGGAAGAGGAGTTTTCCAGCAGCCGGGTTTCATCCTCGTTCAGGTTTTCCTCCTCGATGATGTCCACCACGTCGTCATCCAGAAAATCGTTTTCCAGTCCCACTTCGGGAACGCGCCGGGAATAGAACAGCGGCACGGTGGAGCCGTCCTCCACAGACTGGGCAAAATTATATTCCGACACATAGTTGCCAAACCATTGGTTAGTCAGGCGCTTGGCACCCAGCAGCGGCGTGCCGGTAAAGGCGATATAATTGGCATTGGGCAGAGCGGTACGCATATTCTCCGCCAGGTCTTTATATTGCGTCCTGTGCGCTTCGTCCACCAGCACGATGATGTCGTCACGGGTGGAAAGCACGGGATATTTCTTGCCCTTCTCATATTTGAATTTATGGATCAGCGTGAAAATAAAGGCTTTGTTGGTTTGCAGGTAGGCGCGAAGCTGGGCCCCATTTTTCGGCTGGCATTCTTCCTTGGGGCCGATCACCTCGGTTTTTACAAAATTCTTATGGATCTGATTGTCCAGATCCTCCCGGTCCGTGATTACCAGGAAGGTGAAATTGCCGGGGATTTTACGGCGCACCTTGCGCACAAAGAACACCATGGAATAGGATTTGCCCGAACCCTGCGTATGCCAGAACACGCCCAGCTTGCCCTGCAGCTCCACTCGGTTCCGCATCGATTCCATCAGGTTGTTCACGCCAAAATACTGATGGTTCTTGGCGATGATCTTATTCCGCTGGTTGCGGAACATGATAAAGTTTTCAATATAATCGGTCAGCCTGTCTTTTCGCAGCAGGCCATCGATGAAATACCGCACGGAACTTTCGCCCACGCTGCCGGCGCCCTTGATGGCCTCTCGGTCCGGGTGTTCCTTTTCGGAATCCACCTTCAGCCATTCAAAGAAATGGTTATAGGTAGCATTAAAGGCCCCCAGTCGGGTTTCCAGGCCGTTGGAAAGCACGCAAATCTGGTTGAAGGCAAACAGGTTGGGGATATCCCGCAGATAGTTTTTCAGGTTGTCGTTATAGGCTTCCTCCACCTTCACGATGCTGTTTTTCAGCTCGATGAACACCATGGGCAAGCCGTTGATAAAAATGAGCACATCCGGGCGACGCCAATAGACCCGCCCCTGGATCCACATTTGAGACACAGCGGTGAAGGTGTTGTTTTCGGGGTGCTCAAAATCCATCAGCTTCACAAAAGCAAAATCCTCTTTACCGTCCCGACGGAGGGAAATCTGTATGCCGTTGCGGATCTGATTGTAATATTTATAGTTGGTGGCTGTCATATCCGTGGCGGAGAAATCCCGGCACAGGTCATGGGCGATGGCGTCCAGCTTCTCCTGGGGGATGCCGGGATTCAGGTGCGCCAAGGCCGCCCCTAACACCTGGGGGAGCACGCACTCCTTTTTACTGCTCCGGCCCGTGCCGTCCGGCAGCGCCTCCCGCTTGTCCGGCGAAGCATCACAGCGCACGATCTCATAACAGAACGGCTCCGCCCCTAACTTTTGCAGGATCGCCTGTTCAATATCGTCTTCAGATATGAAGTTGCGCATGAGGGCAGCCTCCTTATATCAGGTGGATGAAACTTTGCTCCATTTTTCCATCAGGTAATTGACAAACGCAGAACAGGATACTAGCATATATTTTGCGTCCTCTGCTGGGGCGTCCTTGAAATCCATGCTTCCGTGACGAATTCCACCTTCATCGTTTGTATAACCATATAAGGCAGAAAAAGCATTTTCCATAGACTTATGAATATGCACCCCTTTGTCTTTTAATCTTTTTATTGTTTTTCCCAATGTGGCATTTGCACCAGTTTCTCCTGTGATAATACAGCATAATGATTCCACTGCACTTATGGATTCCTTAATGGAGTTTTCATAATCCGGATTGCGCCTATCTGCATAAAGTTCCAATGCTTTTGAAATGTGCTTATTAACAGGATCAAGTCGCGTTTGCATAGCATCACTAATTGCTCTCAATTCAGATTCATTTGTAATGGGAACTACCTGTTTTTTCACGATTCGGTATGCTGAAACTTCTTCTTCAAGTATTCTGTTAAAATCTTTGCACATTATTGATGCTTTATTACTGTCACATAATGCCAAGTATTTTTCGAGAAAATCAAAAATGATATACCACTCTTGAGTATTCATTAAATACTTTTCTAGTGCTTTTGCATTTTTTTGTTTGTAGACAGTATTCTCGGGATACTCGTACGACACTCCCATTTCTATCATCATATCTTCAATGCCAGTCGTATAATTCGACATTTCAAAAGGCATATATACACTATATTCTTCTTTGTAAAAGCGCGCAAATATTCTTCGCTTCAATGTGTCGCTTACGTCTTCCAAACGCATAGTTTGTGTATTATATCCATTTCTTTGAGAAAAAGTTGCCATAATCACACCTCCAGTTTTCCGCTCATCAAGCATGGCAATAGCAAATCGCGTTGTTTGGCAAGGTTGTCATTTTCAATATCTAAGCAATGTATTTGATCAAAAATAGGTGATACAAGCTTTTCAAACTGCTCTAATGCTTCTTTTGTCGGTTGGATAACTTTTGTTGATTTAAGTTTATCCTCATCAACACGTTGTCTGCCATCAGCGCCGTTCATGCTGAGAATTGCTGTTTGCCTGAAATAGTAGCTTCGTGCCAGACAATATACATAATGTGGTGTCAATGCTTTTGATCTTAAAACGATAAACTCTGTTGAGCCTCCAACTACTTCTCTGTCTGGTAAGCCCATTACAAATCCAGTTTTCCCGTTTTCAAGACATGGGGTTATTTTGGCAAACAGCGTATCACCATTTTGTGAGCGCCTGCCAGATATAAAGTCTTGAATAATAAAGCTCTTTGAATCCAACACCATCGAAGTTGTGCTTAATGCTTCCATTGGAATTATAGTAAAAGATGGTTGATTGCCTACCAGAAGCGTTGGATTAAAATATATTACTTCATCTGCTCTTTTTCGTAGCCACCCTTTCGGCAATCCATTTTCAAATTCTACGGTTTCATGGCCGGGGAACCGGAAGCGGACAAACCATTCTTTATACAGGTTTTCCGCCATCTGCTCAAGAATCTTGATGCGCTTTTGATTGGTTTCAATCAGATTATCATAATTTGAGAGAATATTAGCAACTTTGTCCTGATACAATTTTTGCGGCATTTCTATCCGTAAGCGAGCAAGTTTTGTAACCGAAAGGCCAGGCTGAGCTGCTTGACCTGAGAAACGGCCTAATTGCAATCCGCCTAGTTTATAGGTCATGTATTTAGCGTTGTGATTATCGTTCGGCTCTGTAACTACAGCGTGCTCCGTCATATAGCCCTTACCAGAAAAAAATTGTACATTTCCGCAATATGCACCTTGGCGCCCAATAACAGCACATTCACCATCGAAGTTATATGTATCGGTATATCCTCTTAGTCCATTCCCACCAATGACAGGATAATCACCTTCATCATATATAAGCTCAGCAGAGATACTTTTCCCGCTTGAAAAGCGTTTGCAAAGCTCACCAAGCCTAAATTCAGAGTATTTCACCATTTTCATTCACCAAACAGCGCCTTGATATTCTCGGCAATCTGCCCTTCCAGCTTCTTCGCCTCGGCGTTCAGCGCCTCGTATTCCGCGTTCAGGTCCAGCATGGTTTCCCGGAACTCCGCCGCGGTCATGCCGTCATCCTCGATCACCACGCCCACATAGCGCCCGGCGTTGAGGGAATAGTCCTGATCCTTGATGCCGTCCTCGCCCTCCAGCTTCGCCGCCTTGCACAGGCCGATCACATCCCGGTATTGCCCCTCCGGAAAGCGCTCGGTCAGCCAGTCGATCTGGGATTGCCAGTAGCCCTTGGTCTTGGTTTCTTTGTCCTCTGCTTCCTCCGGCGATTTTTCCATCTCTGCCCGGTATTCCTGAATCAGCGTGTCAAAGGCTGCTGTATCCCCGTTGTACAGGCGGGTGATGACGCCCAGGTTTTTGATCTGCTCGTCGCTGAATTTGCGGTGGGCCCGGTCCACCTGGGTGAACACGCCCCGGGCATCGATGAACAGGATTTCGTCCTTCTTCTCCGTCTGTGCCTTGTGCTTATCAAAAAACCACAGGGTGGCGGGCAGGGTAACGGAGGAGAACATATTGGATGGCAGGGTCACCATCTGGCTGATGATGCCCTCCTCAATCAGCTTTTTGCGGATCTCGTATTCGCTCTTGCCCGCGTCGGAGGCGGAATTGGCCATCACCAGCGCCGCTTTGCCGCTTTCGTTCATAGCCGTGGCGAAATATCCGATCCACAGGTAGTTGGCGTTGGGGACGGTTTCCTTTTTATCCGATTGTTTCTTGGCGGATTTGGTAGCGTTGCGAGGCACGCCGTAGGTGTTGAACCGCGCGTCGGCATTGACGCGATCAAAGGAGACCTCGTCCACATTGAAGGGCGGATTGGCCATCACATAATCAAAAGCGCCCACGGCGTTATAGGGATCGGAATAATAAGAGTTGGCCTCGGTGATGTCCCCGCGCACGTTGTTGAGCAGCAGGTTCATCTTTGCCAGCTTCACGGTGTTCGGGTCCTTTTCCACGCCATAGCAGCGGAATTTCATCTGCTCTGCAGCGTTGGCATTGTGCCGGTGCATGTACCGCGCCGCCTGCACAAACATGCCGCCGGAGCCGCAGGCCGGATCCAGGAATTTTTTGTCGCCGGGCTGAGGATTGAGCACCTCCACCATGTAACGCACGACCGTAGCGGGCGTATAGAATGTGCCGCCGTCCTTGCCCTCTGCCAGGGCAAAATTTCCCAGGAAGTATTCATAGATTTCGCCGAAAATGTCGATGGTGCAGTCCTCGGGAATATCCTTGAAAATGCGAACGATATTGGAAAGCAACTCCGGCTCCTCCTCCGGCACCAGCTGGGCGAATACCTCCTTGGGCAGCACGCCATCCATTTTGGCGTTCTCCCTTTCGATGGCTGCCATGGCTTCCTTCACCAGGCGGGCTTTATCAGCAGTATCCGGCGCATCGTTGATAAAATCATAATAGGCACATTCCGGCAGGAAGAAACCGCACTTTTCAATGGCGATTTCCTTTTTCGTTTTCTCCATGCGCGTGTCGGAAAGACGGGCAAACTCGTTGTCTATTTCATCCTTATGCTGCTTGAACAGAATATCCGCATACCGCAGGAAAATCAGGCCCAAAATGGGCTGGCCATATTGATTGGCTGCCATGTGGGCCCCGGCGCGCAGCATATCCGCCGTATGCCATAGATTTTCTTTTAAGGTCTTCAGCTCTTTATCCGTCATTTGACCGTCTCCTGTTCGTCGTCGATGATCTCCACCACGTCCTCGATGCCGCAATCCAGCACATGACATATTTTTGCCAACACTTCCATGTTGACCGGCTGGTTCTTGCCCATCTTCGCCATGGCGTTGGAGGTGATCCCCGCCTGCTGCCGCAGGGTGGTTTTGTTGATGTTTTTATCGATCATCAGCTTCCAAAGCCGATTATAGGAATAGCCCATATGATAAACCTCCATGATTATGTACATCAAAACTATAACATAGATGCCGCAAATTCTCAACGAGAATTTTCCGTTTTTCAAAATCAAATGGATTTTTTCAACCAATCGAATAAAAAAGCGGAATGTGCTACCTGATAACAGCACATTCCGTTTTTATATGGGAAGAATCCAAAGAAACCGGCGGTTTCGTGGCACACGACTTTCGCAGAAAGTCTAGTGTGTTATACCTTTGCGAAGGGGCAGTGTGCGGGCGGTGGGTTTTTGCTTTGCCGGGAGGCGGAGCGGAAAGCTGCCGGACGCGCTGGGGCTGCGCTGCATCCACAGCGTCAGGCGACAGCCTGAAACCGCCCCGGAGCAGAGGGATATAAAGAGCCTCGCGTGATATTACTTTTCGGAAGAATCGTTTGCGTCGGGCTTGCTGAACAGCACCTTCAATCCGGCCCGGACGGTTTCCTTGTCTGCATCGCTGAGCCCCAACGGCGCTGTCGCGTTGAGGATGGGTTCAATGATCAGATCCGGGGATACGTTCCGCAGCTTTTCCGGCTGCTTCATTTTGCCTGTCACATTCGCCGCCGCTTTTTCCATCACCTGGGAGGTAAACCTCTTTGTGTCTGCAATCGCGGCTTGAGCGCCCTTTTTCAGATCCTCCAGGATGTGGCGGAAGGATTCCTCAATGGCGGCGGTGTCGGCCTCATATTCCGGCTGTCGAATCGCGCGAATGTCCCGGATCGTCTGATTGGCTGCCCGTCTGTCGCCCGGATGTTTCTCCCTGTATTCCCGAATCAGCTTTGTCGTTTTCTGAATCATTTGGTTGATGCTGGCGAAGCCCGCCGCGTATACACCGCTGCGCATCTGAGCAATCTGCGTGGTCAGTATGGCAAAATCCGGCTGCCCCAGCAGATAGTTGAGCGCGTCCATGTTGATCTCGCCGCTCAGCAGCCGCATGCCCGCCTTTTCCGTCAGTCCCAGTCGTTCCATATCAAAATTCGTTTTATAGGGGATATTGGTCAGGCCCAGCAGAAAATCCGTGGACACGTTGAACAGCTTCGCCATGGCGATGATGGTTTCCGTGGATATCTTTTCCGTCTGGCCGTTGATATACCGATTGATCGTGCTCTCCGAAAGACCCAGCGCATCCGCCAGCTGCGCCTGGGTCATTTTCTTTTCCTTTAACAGATCTTGCAGCCGTTCAGCCATGCTGCCAGGTAGATATTCATGGGGCATATGCATCCCTCCGTTCCGATTTCATTATAAAAGACCAGGGAAATGATGGCAATAATTTCTTCTTGCAATTCTGCAAGAAAAATGCTTCCTCCTGCTGATTTCTTGCAGTTTTGCCGGATTTTCAATGTATAGACGTTTTCTCCTGTATACTCTGCATCGATGAGCGCGCATCAAATCTCAAAGATAAGGAGTAAACCTATGAATAATATATTTCTGGCCGTAAAGGAGGCTGTAACTGCACGGCAGGCAGCAGAGACATATGGCATCCCCGTCAATCGAAACGGCATGGCCCGCTGCCCCTTCCACGAGGATCGGCATCCTTCCATGAAAATCGATGAACGCTATTATTGCTTCGGCTGCCACGAAACAGGGGACGTGATCGATTTCACCGCAAAGCTGTTCGGCCTTTCTCTCTATGAAGCCGCCCAAAAGTTAGCCGTTGATTTTCATATCGACCCTGATCCTCCAACTGTACGCATGAAAGCCCTACAGCAGGTCAAAAAGAAAGAACAAAAGGCAGAAAGGGATCACTGTATCTCCATCCTGGTGGACTATGAAGCATTGCTGAAACGCTGGCATGAAAACTATGCCCCGCATGGGCTCAACGATGCCTGGCATCCGCGATTTGCTGCCGCCTTACAGGAATTGCCTGGCGTAACGGATGTTTTGAATCTGCTGTTCACGCCTGACGATGGGCAGCATCAGGCGATTATGGATGGGCTGATCAAGAGCGGCGCTGTGAAACGGATGGAGAAGGCATTAAAGGAAGATCACCATGAGCAAGCAGACAGGAAAGACGAGCTCGGCCTTGCCGCCTGAGCTTTGGCCCCCGTGGTTCAATGGCAATTCCATCAACGAAGCCATTTTCTGCCAAGAGTTTCTTACCGGCCATCCCCTGGTATTCACCGAAAACGCATTTTTCAATGTGGATGGCCTTATGACCAATGAAGCCCAGCTAAAAACCGAAATCTATCAAATGCTGGAGCCCTGCGCCACCACCAATGTCTCTAAAAAGATCGGTAACATCATTGAACTGCTTAAAATCACCGCCTATAGAGATGATTTGCGGCCCCACGCGGATCGCATCCATGTGGCAAACGGCACGTTGCTGCTGGATGGGCGATTCTCCCAGGAGAAAAACCGCATCGTGCGCAACAGACTGCCCGTGCGTTATGACCCCACCGTGGACCCGCCTTACCAATGGCTCTCTTTTCTCAATGATCTACTGTACCCGGAGGACATCCCCACCCTGCAAGAGTTCATCGGCTACTGTCTGATCCCGAGCACCGCCGCCCAGAAAATGATGGTCATTAAAGGAAACGGCGGCGAAGGAAAAAGCCAGATCGGAACGGTGCTGGCGCGGATGTTCGGCTGCAACGCCAAGGATGGCAGCATTGGCAAGGTATCGGAAAATCGATTCGCCAGGGCCGATCTGGAGCACATCCTGCTGATGATCGACGATGATATGCGGATGGAAGCCTTGAAGCAAACCAACTACGTCAAGTCCATCGTCACCGCTCAGGGGAAGATGGATTTGGAGAAAAAGGGGAAGCAAAGCTATCAAGGCTATCTGTACGCCCGGCTGCTGGCCTTCTCCAACGGCGATTTGCAGGCGCTCTATGATCGGAGTGACGGTTTCTTCCGGCGTCAGCTGATCCTGACCACCAGGGAAAAATCCCCGGATCGTGCCGATGATCCCCATATTGCGGACAAGCTGTGCATGGAATTGGAAGCCATCTTTCTCTGGGCCTTTGATGGGCTGAAACGACTGGCTGCCAACAACTTCCGCTTCACGGAAAGTAAACGGGCCATTGAGAACAGAAATGCCGTGCGCCAGGACGCCAACAACCTGATCGCTTTCATGGACGCCGCTGATTACATCCGCTTTGATCCGGAGTTGTCCATCACATCGGAGGAGTTTTACAGAATCTACTGCGTATGGTGCAAGGAAAACGGGATGACGCCCATGAAACAGCGCAGCGTCAGCGATTTCCTGATCGCCCGGCAGAAACAATACGGGATCGAATACAGCAATAATCACCTGAATTACGCCCACCGCCGAGTGCGGGGATTCAAGGGAATCACCGCTGTCCTTCACCCGCCGGATGATGCCCTGGCAGGTTGCACTCAGGTATGGCCCAAGGATAATCCATTTGAACAAAAATAATATGTGGAGATTATCCTGAAAAATCCTGTACGTGCGTACCAGCGTATGATCTGACCGTTGAACCGATGCAAAATCGGGCAGGATGACCTATGGATCGTCCTGATGCAAAAGAACTCCCTGAAAGCGTTGATTTTCCTTGGATTGATCGTCGCTAAAGGGTAACACTTCAAAGGGCATCGTAACGCAGACAGAAAGTACACTGTACGCACGTACAGGAAAAAATCAAAAGATACTTATATATAATATTTGGAGGAATATATGGCAAAACCCCAGTTCGCAATCATGCGATTCGCAAAATACAAAGGACCGGAGATCAGCAGGATCGAAGCCCATGACGAGCGTACCAAAGAAAAGTACGCCAGCAATCCCGATGTGGATACCAGCAGGAGCCATCTGAATTTCCACCTGATCGAGCCCCAGGGGCATTACCGGCAGGAAGCGGAAAAACAGGTCCGGGAAGCAGGCTGCCGCACCCGTTCCGACAGCGTGCGGCTGGTTGAAACGCTGATCACCGGCAGCCCGACGTTCTTCAAGAAGAAATCGGAAAAGCAAATCCGGGAATTCTTTGAACACGCGCTGGATTTCCTGAAGCAGCGCCAGGCTCCCGAAACTTTCGTCTCCGCTGTGGTGCACATGGATGAAAAAACGCCCCATATGCACGTGACCTTCGTACCGCTGACCCAGGATCACCGGCTGTCGGCCAAGGAGATCATTGGCAACAGGAAGAAGCTGACCTTGTGGCAGGATGATTTCTGGAAGCACATGGTCAACAAGTATCCGGAATTGGAACGCGGCGAAAGCGCCAGCGAAACCGGCAGGGAGCATATCCCTCCCCGCATCTTCAAGGCCATGACCCGGCTGACCAAACAGCGCCACGCCATCGAAGCGACGCTGGAAAGCATCAATCCCTTCAATGGCAAATCAAAAGCCCAGGAAATCAGCAAAATGCTGGATGTGTATATCCCCGGGCGTTGAGAAGATGGCAACAGCGCTGAAAAAATACGATGCTGCTTTTTCTCAGGCCGAAGCACTACGCATGGAGAATGCAGATCTGAAACAAAAGGTTGAAGCGAAAGAAAACAAGAGTATCGATGATCGGCTAAAATACGCAAAGCTCCAGCAAGATTATGATGTGGCTGTAGCGCTGATACACAGGATTCCCAAAGAAATCCTGGAAGAATATCGAAGCAACAGCAAACAAAGAAAATTCCAGCAAGACAGCAGGTGATCGGATGGCAAGGAAAAAGAAATTGATCAACAATACGCCCTATCCCGATCATGTGATCGAAGCGATGGCGCGCTGTCTGTGGCCTGATATCCAGAAATTCTACGAGAGCGAAGAAGGGCAAAAGGAGTTTGCGGAATGGAAAGCTAAGCAAGAAGCAGAAGAATATGATTTGAACGCAGCATAAAAAAACAAGGATGACATCATTGTGGTGTCATCCCATTTTACAATATTATTATTTTTCTAATCTGTTCCTTTTCCGCGCAGCTGCTAACTGCATATGCGTGAAGTAGACAAATAATCCGAACCCTTTTCCGATCTGGAAAACTTGGTTCGGATTATATTGTGTTGGCTCCCCACAGCGCCGCCGAAAGCGGCTGAGGGCGTGCAATTATTGAATTGCCGCCCGAAACCCACGCGCAAGCGAAGCGCAGGGCGTGGGGCGTAAGGTGAGAGGCGCGCGGAGCATCTCCAAAGAGCGGTCTCCCCGCAAATATTATCTTCCCTTAAAAATTTCTCGTCAGGTCGTACTTTTCGTAGAACTCCCGGCGGTAATCCAGGAAGCGGTCCTCCGCGATGGCCTGACGGATCTCTTCCATCATGCGGATGAGGAAGCGCAGGTTATGGATGGAGGTGAGCCGCCCGCCGGTGATCTCCTCCGCCTTGAGCAGATGGCGGACGTAGGCCCGGGAAAAGTGCCGGCAGGCGTAGCAGTCGCATCCTTCCTCGATGGGGGTAAAGTCGTGGGCGAAGGCGGCGTTGCGCACCACCAGGCGGCCGTACTTGGTAAAGCAGGTGCCGTTCCGGGCGATGCGGGTGGCCAGCACGCAGTCGAACATGTCGATGCCCCGGAGGACGCCCTCCAGGAAGCAGTCCGGCGTGCCCACGCCCATGAGGTAGCGAGGCTTTTCCTTGGGCATGTAGGGCTCGATCTTTTCCAGCATGTCATACATCACCGGCTTGGGCTCGCCTACGCTAAGGCCCCCGATGCCATAGCCGGGGAAATCCATATCCGCCAGCGCCTTGGCCGATTCGATACGCAGATCCTCATAAAACGCGCCCTGCACGATGCCGAACAGCGCCTGATCGGGCCGGGTATGATGCTTTTTGCAGCGCGCCGCCCAGCGGTGGGTGCGGTGCATGGCCTCCTGGGCGGTCCTGTGGTCGCAGGGGTAGGCGGAGCATACGTCAAAGGCCATGGCAATATCCGCCCCCAGGGCCTCCTGGATGTCCATGGAAATTTCGGGGGAAATGAACTGGCGGCTTCCGTCCAGATGGCTGCGGAAGGCCGCGCCCTCCTCGGTGATTTTGCGCAGCTCCGACAGGGAAAACACCTGGAACCCCCCGCTGTCGGTGAGGATGGGGCGGTGCCAGTCCATAAAATCGTGCAGCCCGCCGGCCTCCCGCACGATGCCCTCCCCGGGGCGCAGGTGCAGGTGGTAAGTATTGGACAGGATGATTTTCGCGCCCACTTCTTCCATTTCCCGGGGCGTCATGGCCTTCACCGTGGCCTGGGTGCCCACGGGCATGTAAATGGGCGTGGGGATATCCCCGTGGGGCGTGTGCAGTACGCCCAGCCGCGCCCCGGATTGCCGGCAGGTATGCAGCAGCTCAAAAGAGACAGGTTCGCTCATATTTCCTCACTTTTTACGATCGCTGAATCACGGGGCGAATCTGGGGCCAGACGGTTTCCAGGCCGCGGAGCTCCCTTTCAAACCACAGCCAGGGCCTTTCCTCCGGGGCAGGGGCGATGAAGAGCATCTGCTCCTGGGAAATGGGGTGGGCGAAGGACAGGCGCATACCCCACAGGGCGATCTGTTCCCTGCCCTTGCCGCTGCCGTAGCGGTGGTCGCCCCAGAGGGGATGCCCCGCGTGCTGCATCTGCACCCGGATCTGATGGGCGCGGCCCGTTTCCAGCTGGATGGCCACCAGAGAAAGCCCGTCCCGCCGGGCCACGGTGCGGCCATGGAGGATGGCCTCCTTGCCCTGCAGCTTAAGATAGGAGGGCAGCGCCACCACCATGTTTTTTTCCGGGTCCTTGGCGAGATAATCCACATAGGTGAACTGGTCCGGCGTTTCGCCCTCCACAATGGCCACGTACTGGCGGTTCAACGCGTGCACGCGCACCTGTTCGCTGAGGCGCGACGCCGCCTTGCTGGTGCGGGCGAAAACCAGCAGCCCCCCCACGGGCCGGTCCATCCGGTGCACCAGGCCGATGTACGCCTCGCCGGGCTTATTGCAGGTTTCCTTTACGTACTGCTTGATTTGATCCAGCAGGTTCTCATCGCCGGTTTCGTCCCCCTGGGTCAAAAGGTTTTGGGGCTTCACCGCCACGATCACGTGATTGTCCTCGTAGAGGATGGTTGGCTTTTCCATTCAATTACCTCCAACGGCAAGCAGCCGTCCCTCCGTTTGCAGAGCGGGCACAGCCGTTATTTTATTTGAATCGGTTTTCGGAGGGGTCCGGGGGGAACGCATTTGACGCAAAAGCGGTCCCCCCGGAAGTTTACCGTTCTCCCATCCACCGCCCCGTGGCCCCGCAGGGGAGCACGCCGCCGGATGAAATGGGCAGGCACAGCTCTTGGGCGTCGATGGCCCCGCCGTACCGGGCGGATACCGTTTTTTGCAGGATGTTTTGCAGCACCGCGGGCTGGAACCCGGTGGTGTAGCTGTTGATGAAGAAGAACAGGGGCTTTTCGGTCAGCGCCTGGGCGCAGGTGTCCGCCAGGCCGTAAAGCTCGTTTTCCAGCTTCCACACCTCGCCGCCGGGCCCCCGGCCGTAGCTGGGCGGGTCCATCACGATGCCGTCGTAGCGATTTCCCCGGCGGATCTCCCGGCGAACGAAGGAAAGGGCGTCCTCAACGATAAAGCGGAAGGAGGTTTCGGGCAGGCGGGACAGCTCCCGGTTTTCCTTGGCCCAGAGCACCATGCCCTTGGCGGCGTCCACATGGGTGACATGGGCACCCGCCGCCGCGCAGGCCAGGGAAGCGCCGCCCGTATAGGCAAACAGGTTCAGCACCCGGGCACCGGGGCGGGCTTTGATGAGCGACGCCATAGCGTCCCAGTTGGCGGCCTGCTCGGGGAACAATCCGGTATGCTTAAAGCCCGTGGGCCGCACGTAGAACTTCAGCGCGCCATAGGAAACGGTCCATTTTTCCGGCAGCGTTTTTTGAATATCCCAGGCCCCGCCGCCCTTTTCGCTGCGCGTATAGTGGGCGTGAGCCTTCTGCCACAGCGCGGATTCGGCCCGGGGCCAGATCACCTGGGGATCGGGCCGGGACAAAAGATACTCTCCCCATCGCTCCAGCTTTTCGCCCCCGCCGGCATCCAGCACCTCAAAATCCTTCCATCCGTCGGCTAAAAACATGGCGTGCACTCCTTCATACAAAAACCGTTCCCATTATAGCATGTAAAAATCCGCCTTACAAGCGCAAGGCGGAGAAAAGATGATGGTTTGGCGGTTCAGGGATACAGGGTGACCCGCCCGTTCTGATCGGAAATGCGGTCCAGCGGCGTCACGGAGGCAAGCAGCGCGGCGTAATCCATGGTATGGGGATCGGGCAGGGCGGATACGTCGGTGGTTTCATATTCGATCACGTCCAGGCCGTCTTTGGACAGATACCCGGCGGCCACCAGGTATTTTCCCAGGTTTTCCAGGGTATCCAGATCGGCGGTCAGGTCCATGGCTGCGTCCACGAAATACAGCTTCCCATCCCGAAGGGCGAAGGAAAACCGTTCGTGCCCGGTGGTTTCGCCGTTGAGGGTGTCGGTGAATTCCGCCTGGCCGGAGGACAGGTCCGCCGCCGCGTCATAGGACCGCACCCGGCCGAACGCGCCGCCGCCGCTGGTTTCATAATCGCCCATGAGCTGCCGGTCCTGGGGCGTTTCATCCCCGGGCTCGGGAGTGGCGGAAAGGAGGGAAGGATCGCTTTCATACAGGTCCATGGCGGAGGACTGGTAGATGTGCTCTCCCGTTTCCTCAATGGAAAACTGCCAGCGCCCGTTTTTTTCTTCCGCGCCCACGGCCTGGGCGTCCCGGCTCATTTGACCCAGCACCTGCTCCGGGATGGCGTAAGCGGCATGGCCGCCGCTTTGGGGCGCCACCCGTTCCATTTCCGCCCGGTAGGGGGACAGAAGGGCATTCACGGCGTCGGCGGCGGCCCCGGAGGGGGCGTCTGTGGGCGCGGGGGAGGCGGGCGGGGACGAAGGCGCGGGGCCGTCCTCCGCTTCCCGGGCGGCGCAGCCGCCCAGCACCAGCAGGATCACCAGCAGCAAGGCCCATACGGCGCCCTTTTTCACACGAAACACCTCCCGACAGCGCGTTGATTTGCTGACCAAATTATATCACGCCTCCAAAGAATATACAAGCAAAGCCCATCGTTCGCTTTCGACACGCCGCCTTGACGGGGCAAAGCAGGCGCGGTATACTGGAAACGAAAAAATACGGCCCGGAGGAGAGGATACGATATGCCGCTCTTTGGCAGGAAAAAGCCCCGCATCGCCTTTGACCCTGAAACCCAGCAGCCCGCCGTGCGCAAAAGCATCTGCACCGGGGAAATGACGGCGGGGTTTCTGGATAAAAAGACGGGAAGGTTTCAGGAGCTCATGCTGGTGGATGAAGCGGGCCTGGAGGAATTCAAGCGTGAAACCGGCGCGGAGGACGTCCGCGTGATCTATTGACGGGGAGGCATTGCCATGCTGTACGATATCACCCAGGAGGTTTTTTCTTGCAATGTCTTTCCCGGCGATCCGCCGCCCGCCATGGAGCGGCGCCTCAGCATCGAAAACGGCGGCGTATGCAACCTGACATTTTTTTCCATGTGCGCCCACAACGGCACCCATGTGGACGCGCCCTT
>Ga0079305_1000951_pt1 | contig 46339 bp, 42 predicted proteins | sample LMS_cellobiose_e_FD_79183 | JGI IMG/M metagenome (GOLD analysis project Ga0079305, IMG submission 79183) | Rumen-fistulated moose microbial communities from Alaska, USA - LMS_cellobiose_enrichment | ecosystem: Host-associated > Mammals > Digestive system > Stomach > Rumen fluid ... | reverse complement strand
TTAAAGAGATCGCCACGTCGCTATGCTCCTCGCAACATTAGCCGTGAACGATAGTGAACATCGGTAGTGCCGGAACGGCCGATGACAGAACCGGAAGCCATCGTTTGGGTCATTGCGAGCCCCAAAGGGGCGTGGCAATCTCAAATACCCAACTTCTGATAGCTTTTTTGACACGCTGAAGAGGCCTAAAAGGCCTCTTAATGTTGAAAGGACTGCTTAGAATTTTTCCAGGTACTCGTTGATTTCCCAGTCATAAACCCGGGAGCTGTAATGCTCCCATTCTTTGATTTTAGCCAGAACAAAGCGAGAGTAAATATGTTCCCCTAATGCCTCCTGGATCAGCTTATCCTGGCGCAGTTCATTAATAGCTTCATACAGGTTTTCCGGAAGGGATTCAATATTATTCATTTTACGGGTAGCCAGGTCCATTTCATAAATATTCTGCTCAACTGGTGCCGGGGGTTTTAGATGGGAACGTATACCTTCCAGGCCAGCTTTAAGCACCACAGCCAATCCTAAATACGGGTTGCAAGTAGGATCGGGATTGCGCAATTCAATGCGAGTACCAATACCCCGCCTGGCCGGGATACGGATTAGCGGACTGCGGTTACGATAGGACCAGGCAATATATACCGGCGCTTCGTAGCCAGGTACCAACCTTTTGTAGGAATTAACTGTGGGGCTGGTAATGGCCGAAATAGCCCGGGCATGTTTTAATACTCCTGCCAGGAAACTGCGGCACACCTCACTTAATCCGTCTTCAGCAGTCGGATCGTAAAAAGCGTTTACATCATCCTTAAAAAGTGAAACATGGAGATGCATACCCGAACCAGCAATACCATAAATAGGTTTGGGCATAAAAGTGGCATGGAGACCATGTTGCTGTGCCACCGTGCGAACTACAATGCGGAAAGTAACAATGCTGTCTGCAGTGGTCAGAGCCTCTTGATACTTGAAGTCAATCTCGTGCTGTCCCGGAGCTACTTCATGATGGGAGGCTTCGATCTCAAAGCCCATGCTTTGCAGAGTTTCCACCATATCCCGCCGGGCATCCTCACCCTTATCAACCGGTGGCAAATCAAAATAACCGGCTTTATCATTAGTCTCCAGGGTGGGGACACCATTTTCATTTAATTGAAATAGGAAAAATTCCGGTTCGGGCCCAACATACATGGTATATCCCATTGCTTTGGCTTCTTGCAGCACTTTTTTCAGAGCATACCGTGGCGATCCTTCGAAGGGTTTATTGTCAGGATCGTAAATGTCGCAGATCAACCGGGCGGTTTTACCGGAAGAAGTTGAGTTGTTCCAGGGTAATATCAGAAATGTGTCGGGATCTGGCCGCAGGTACATATCTGATTCTTCAATACGGACAAAGCCTTCGATAGAAGAACCGTCAAACATCAACTCGCCATCCAGAGCCTTTTCAAGTTGATCAACGGTAATAGAGATGCTTTTCATTACCCCCAGGATATCGGTAAATTGTAGTCTAATAAACTTTACATCATTGTCAGCAGCGATACGTAAGATGGATTCCTTGTCCAATATGATCCCTCCAAAAACAAACAGGCTGGTTTAATTTCAATAGATTAACATATATCAGGTTGTCCCGCAATCAAAACACTTTTACTAAGAAGGAGACAATCATACCCAAAGCTATCAAAAGATTGAATACTATTCCTGAAAACAATCCGATTAAGGCTCCCACTGCTGCTCGGAAGGCTTGCACGGAATCCTTTTGGCTTAAGTATTCACCTAGATACGCTCCTAATAAAGGACCTACTAGCAAACCCAGGGGCGGAAAGAGAAATAGTCCTAAAACCAACCCTATAACAGCTCCTATGCTTCCCCATTTACCGGAGCCAAAATGTCGAGCTCCCAATACCGTGGCCAGATAGCTGAATAACATGGATAGCAGGGTTAGTATTCCCAAAATTATCAAGTAATTAGGGGTAATTACGTGATAACCTTCAAACCAACCATAACATATAATTGCCGCAAATATGAACGGAATACCAGGTAGTACCGGCAATACGGTTCCAGCGGCACCAATAACCATGGCAATAATCACCAGAATTAATACCACATTATCCATAATGATTCTCCTTACTGCCTGCAAATTCTTCTACCAAGCGTTCTACTACATAACGGACATGTTCATAACTGAGGCCACCCTGCATAAAAACAGCATAAGGAGGTCTCAGAGGAGCATCGCAGGATAGCTCGATAGATGAACCCTGTATAAAGGTTCCGGCAGCCATAATAATCTGGTCAGAATAACCTGGCACATTTGCAAATTCCAAATGCACATCGCTGTCCACCGGTGATGATTGCTGGACAATCTGGCAAAACTGTCTAATTTGCTCAGGGTTTCTGAGGATAACAGCTTGTACAATATCTGAACGTTCTTCTGACCAGCCAGGGCTTACTTCAAAACCAAGGTTTTCAAAAACTGCTGCGGCTAACACCGCTCCTTTAAGAGCTTGCAGTACAGTATGAGGAGCCATAAACAATCCCTGATATAATAGACGATTCTGTCCCAAACTGGCCCCTAATTCCCTGCCCAGACCGGGAGCGGTAAGATAATCAGCAACCTGATCTACCAGTTGGCTCTTGCCAACGATGTAACCGCCGGATACAGCCAATCCTCCTCCCGGATTTTTAATAAGTGAACCCGCCATTAAGTCAACTCCACAGTCAGTTGGCTCCACAGTGTTAACAAATTCACCATAACAATTATCTACCATTATTATGGTATCTGCATTACACGAACGAATGGCTGTTACCATTTCCTTAATAGTATTCAAATCCACAGCCGGACGAAGACTATAGCCTCTTGACCTTTGAATCAATACCATTCGCGTCTGGGGGGTTATGTAATCAGGTAATAATTTGAGATTCGCTTTTAAATCTGGTGTAAGAGGCACTTCCTTGTAGATGATACCCCTATCTGTCAGGCTGCCCGGCAATGGTTTTTCAGAACCGATTACCCTTTTGAGAGTATCATAGGGGGGGCCCACCGCTGAGACCAATTGTTCACCAGGTTTAAGCAGACCAAACAAACAGGCAGAAATAGCATGAGTGCCGGATACAATTTGGGAACGCACCAGAGCACTTTCTGCGTGGAAAATGTCAGCATATACCTTTTCCAAAGTGTCGCGCCCGCTGTCACCATAGCCATATCCAGAGGAAGATTGAAAATGTATATCGTGGATTCTATGCTGTTGGAACGAATGTAAAACTCGAATATGATTAATATAAGCGGTCTCTTCCAACTCCTGGTATTTATCGCGCAGTTTTTGTTCTATCTGCTTTATTAATCTAGCTGACTGCAATAATTGTACCACCTTCCTAGCTTAACTGCTTAATATTTCCGGATCAGGCAAGTCTACTTCCTCAATAGTAACCAGTTCCTTACGCCGCAAAGGTTCATGATCTATGATGCGCAAGGCCTGCAAGCGAATGGACTTTTCAACCAGATTACGCACATAGCGGGCATTGCCGCTGTGAGGGTGCCGCTGGCGCACAAACTCCTGCAGGTGATTCTTTAATTTCCAGCGGCAGCCGCTGGTTAATTCATAATCTCTTTCAGCATACATCTGAATAGCAATTGAGAAAAGTTCCTCTACATTATAGTCTGGAAAATCTATATGAATTGGAAAACGAGAACGCAGACCGGGGTTGGAACGCAGGAAACGATCCATTTCATAGGAATAGCCGGCCAGGATAATAACTAAATTATCACGATGATCCTCCATAGCCTTTACAAGGGTTGCGATGGCCTCACGCCCGAAGTCCTTTTCCCCGCCTTGAGCCAAAGTATAGGCTTCGTCAATAAACATAATTCCTCCCAGGGATTTTTTCAACATTTCCCGGGTTTTTTGTGCAGTATGACCGATATATTCTCCCACTAAATCCGCCCGCTCCACTTCTACCAGCTGCCCTTTGCTTAAGATGCCAATATCCTTAAATATGCGTCCTAATATGCGAGCTACGGTAGTTTTACCGGTACCCGGATTACCTTTGAAAACCATATGCAGAGCATTAGGGCAAGCTTTAAGCTGCATTTGGCTGCGGCGGGACTGTATAAGGGAAAAGGCAGTAACCTCAGCGAGAACCCTTTTTACGTCTTTTAATCCAATTAAACTCTCCAGTTCCTTAAAAGCATCGGTTTTAGGAAATGGATTGGATGCGGAATTAATATACTCTGTATTATTGGCACTGCTGACATTATAGCGCATAGAGATTTCCAAAAAAATCACCACTTCTTAATAGTCTATCTTAATATATGCCAAGTAGACAGAAGTGGTGATATTTTAACATTACTGCTCAATTATTACTTCGCAGGTTAATCAGCAAATACATCCATACTCAGATAGCGTTCACCGGTATCTGGCGCAATAGCTAGTATACGTTGACCAGGAGAAGCCTGTTGGGCAATTTGCCATGCTGCCCAAACTGCTGCCCCAGACGAAATCCCCACTAAGATTCCCTGTTTTCTGGCTAGAGATCGAGCTGCCTCAAAAGCTTCTTCATTACGCACTCTGATGATCCGATCAATTAATTCAATATCAAGAACTTGAGGAATAAAACCTGCTCCTATTCCCTGAATACGATGGGGACCGGGTGGTTCTCCAGATAAAACTGAAGAATCATAGGGTTCCACGGCTATTACTTTAAGTTCAGGTATTCTTTCTTTAAGATATCTTCCCGCACCGGTAAGAGTCCCCCCTGTGCCTACCCCGGAAACCAAATAGTCCAGCTGGCCCTCCAGCGCCTCGTATATTTCAGGGCCGGTAGTTTGATAATGAAAGGCTGGATTAGCAGGGTTCTCAAACTGTTGCAGCATAACCCAGTCGGGATGTTCCTGGCACAATTCCTGGGCTTTGCGTACTGCACCGCTCATTCCTTCGGCACCAGGAGTAAGAACTATCTCAGCACCATAAGCTTTCATAAGATGTCTTCTTTCTATACTCATGGTTTCCGGCATAACCAGTATAACCCTATAACCCCGAGTGGCGCCCAGCATAGCCAGAGCAATGCCGGTATTGCCGCTGCTAGGTTCAATCAGGGTAGCCCCGGGAAACAGTTTTCCCTTTTGCTCAGCATCCAGAATCATACCCAGGGCGATCCTGTCCTTAACACTTCCCCCTGGATTAAAGCTTTCCAGTTTAATAAACAAATCAAGGTTAGATGTAGTTGGCGAATCTATACGCACAATAGGGGTGCGTCCGATCAGTTCACCTATGTTCTGGTATACCATATCTATCCCCTCCAGTATTCCTTATTATTTACTAAATTTTTCAATAGTCCCTCCTCCCAAAACTTGCTGACCCTGGTAAATAACCACAGACTGGCCAGGGGTAATAGCTTTCTGAGGTTTTCTTAGCTCAATTTCCAGCCGTTGTTGATTGGATATGCGAACCACAGCTTTTTGAGGAAGAGCATTGTAACGAATTTTGACTTCAGCTTCTATAGGGAAATCAGGTTTGATATCAGAGATCATGTGTATGTCTCCTGCGTAAAAAACTTGTTTATATAGTTCCTCTTCGGTTCCTACCAGAATGTTATGACTTTCATAGTCAATGTCGATAACATATAAGGGAACACCAGCCTGTAATCCTAATCCCCGCCGCTGACCGATAGTATATCGATGTATACCCTCATGAGGTCCCAGATCTTCCCCGGCTAAAGTTATAAAGCGCCCTTGTTGAACTGGAAAAGGTTTATAATCGCAAATAAACTCAGCATAGTGTTTCCCAGCTGGAACAAAACAGATTTCCTGGCTTTCTTCCTTATCTGCTACCGGCAGTCCTGCTTTCCGGGCCAGTGCTCGGATTTCTGACTTGGTATACTCACCGTTCGGCAATATGGTATGTGCCAATTGAAACTGGTTCATTCGAAACAAAGCATAGCTTTGATCTTTGCTTTTATCGACAGCTTGATAAAGAGCCCATTCCTGCCTGGTCGAGTTCCATTTAATTAAGGCATAGTGGCCCGTGGCCAGATAATTACATCCCATAGCCAAAACCTTGTTTAACAAGCTATCAAATTTAATATATCGATTGCAGTCTATGCAGGGATTAGGGGTATGTCCGCGAAGATACTCATTACAAAATTTATCAATCACTTTGCACTGAAATTCGTCTCGAAAGTTTAGCACATAGTGAGGTATATTCAACTTCCAAGCTACCTGGCGGGCGTCATTGACTGCATCCAAGCTGCAGCAAGCCCGGCTGTTATCTGCCTCCTGAGGCCAAACCTGCATGGTTATTCCTGTTACCTCGTAACCTCGTCGTTTCAATAACAGTGCTGCTACCGAGCTGTCTACTCCACCGCTCATAGCCACAAACACTCGATCGGCCATTTGCAACAATACCCTTCTTGTTATTCATTCGCCCCGCCTTTACGGTAATAATTCTGAATAGCTTGGTGTAGAGCATCGGCTGCCAAATTAGAACAGTGCATTTTTTGCGGAGGTAGACCATCCAAGGCTTCAGCAACCAGACGATTAGTGACTTGTTCGGCTTCTTCCAGAGTCTTACCCTTTACCAATTCGGTAACCATACTGCTGGTGGCAATGGCCGCCGCACAGCCAAAAGTTTTAAATTTGATGTCTTCGATTTTATTATCATTCACTTTGATTTCTATATGCATAATATCCCCGCAAACCGGGTTACCTACTTCACCAATGCCATCGGCCTGCTCAAGTTCACCAACATTACGCGGGTTCATGAAATGATCCATCACTTTTGAGGTATACATCAGATAATCCTCCTTTCTATTTCAGGGGCGACATTGCTCGCAATCTTTCAATTATTGGTGGAAGCGTTTCCAATACATAATTTACCTGCTCCTCACTATTGCCTTTTCCTAGAGTTAATCTCAGTGAACCATGAGCTATTTCATGGGGAAAACCCATGGCCAGAAGTACATGAGAGGGTTCCAGAGAACCCGAAGTACAGGCCGAACCACTAGAGGCCATGACTCCCATGTGATCCAGCATTAGCAATATCGATTCCCCTTCAACATACTTGAAACACACACTTACATGGCCGGGAATGCGATTATGGGGATGACCAGTTAAATAAGTATCTGGTATCGACTGGAGAATTCCATCTGCTAATTTAGTTGCCAAATGATGTAAGCGCTTAGATTCCTGGGCCATTTCCTGTTGAGCTATTTCCGCGGCACAACCCAGGCCTACTATTCCAGGAACGTTCTCCGTTCCCGCTCTGCGATGTCGTTCCTGCCCGCCCCCATGGATAAAACTAGACAAGCGTATGCCCTTACGTACATAGAGGCAGCCTACTCCTTTAGGACCATATATTTTGTGGGAAGAAAGGGACAGCATATCTACATTTAAACTCTTTACATCTACAGGAATCTTACCTATTGTCTGTACCGCATCGGTATGAAAAACTGCTCCACCCTGATGAGCAATTTCCGCCAACTCTTGTATTGGTTGTATGGTACCTACCTCATTATTGCCATGCATGATGGAGACCAATATGGTATCAGGCCGCATGGCTTCCCTAAGGTAATCAGGGTGAACTGTTCCCTGGTTGTCTACCGGAACAATAGTTAAGTCAAAACCATGTTTGGCTAAGAATTGAGCGGTTTCCAATACCGCATGATGTTCAACGGCACTTACAATAATATGGCGTCCTTTATCCTGGTTGGATAAAGCATAGCCAATCAAGGCTTGATTATCGGCCTCGGTTCCTCCACCAGTAAAAATAATATCCCCAGCAGGGCTGTTAATTAGAGCTGCCACCTGACTGCGGGCTTGTTCTACAGCTTGGCGAGCTTCCTGTCCCAGGGAATAAACACTGGATGGATTACCAAACCTATCGTTTAAGTAGGGAATCATGGCTTTTAATACTTGGTCATGTATGGGAGTAGTAGCACTATGATCCATATAAACTTTCATCATAAAACAGCTCCTTCCATGTCTAAAGCCTGCTTTCTTGCGCCATAGAGCGCGATTTAATAACCAAATCATGGAGAGTATAAGAGTCTAGTATTTCACTAATGGAATCTCGTATGCGCTGCCAAATTTCCCGGGTGGGACACCGGCTAGATCTTTCGCATTCCTGTGGATACATTTCGCTAATACAATCTACGGGAGCAATAGGACCTTCCAGAACACGGATTATATCGCCAGCAGTGATAGCGGTAGCATCTCTGCCCAGCATATAGCCTCCCTGAGCTCCTCGTACGCTTTTTACCAAGCCAGCCTGCTTCAAAGGTGTCAAAAGCTGCTCCAGATAGCGTTCAGATAAGTCCTGGTGTTCAGCAATAACGTGAGTGGGGACCGGACCTTCATGCTGACGGGAAGCGATTTCAATCATAGCTCTAAGGCCATATCGCCCTTTGGTTGACAATCGCATATACTCATCTCCTTTATAAAACTCACGGTAGATCCATTTTTACGCAATATCTCTTGATGCCCACTCGATCATCTTCTCCAAAGCAGCCACAGATTTAATACGGGTGTCTTCGGAAACTTCAACAATGGTTTCATTATTTACTATGGAATGATAGATTTTTTCCAAGGTAATACTTTTCATATTAGGACATATCAATTCCTGAGAAGCCAGGATAGCTTTTTTGTTTGGACATTTTTCGGAGATACTGTGCATTATACCTGATTCAGTAACTATTATTAGAACCTGGTGATTAGATTTCTCAGCATAGTCAATTATTCCAGAGGTACTGCCAATATAGTCAGCTCTATCACGAATCTCCTTGCGGCATTCAGGATGTACCAGTATGGCAGCTTCAGGATACTGTTCTTTTAACTGATCAAGTTGCTCCACAGTAACCCGCTGGTGAGTCGGACACTCTGAATAATATACTTCCATATGACGGCCTAGCTTTTCAGCAATATAGTTGCCTAAATGCTGGTCAGGAACAAACAGTACCTGCTTATCTGGGGCAAACTGGGCAACAATTCTGGCAGCGTTTGATGATGTACAGCACACATCGCTGACAGCTTTGACTTCAGCTGGAGTGTTCACATAACTAACGATAACCGCATCAGGATGTTCTTGCCGGTATTTAAGAATATCTTCTATATTTACCCTATTAGCCATAGGGCATGTAGCCAGGGGCTCTGGAGTTAGGATAGTCTTGTCAGGACAGAGAACAGCAGCAGTTTCTGCCATAAAATCCACTCCCGCCACCAGAATAGTAGATTGAGAACAATTACGGGCAGCAAGGGCCATAGCATAAGAATCTCCTACGTAGTCAGCAATCATCTGTATTTCCGGGCGCTGGTAGTAATGCGCCAGCAAAAATACATTATTTTGCTTCTTTAAATCTATTATTTCATCCATTAATTCTCTACTTCTGGTGTCATGCATAGTCGTATCGCTCCTTTCCTTGCCATTATAATCCCTAGTAAATCAATAGGCAATATGTAAAATGGATTTTATGTACCCTTTTAAAAGACAAAAAAACACACTCCTGGCAAAAGGAATGTGTTTTAAAATTAAAATCCCGGTTGCCCGGGCTTTAATCATCGTCGTTTTTTAGGTCCAAATTGCCAATAGGCCTTAAGGGGGCCACGGTCGAAATGGCATGTTTATATATTAACTGCTGTTTTTGTTCTAATTCCACTATAACTGTAAAGTTGTCAAATCCCTTGACCATCCCTTTTATTTGAAATCCATTTACCAGATATATGGTAACTGGTGTTTTTTCTTTTCTTACCTGGTTCAAGAATGCATCCTGTAGATTAAGTTGACCCTTACTCATTAAGGTTTTGACCCCCATTTCCAATGCTCGTTAAGTTAATAGTTTCTACGTTCTTAATAATTGTCCTGCCATATAATGATATATTTTTTCCACTAGTACTTCTTGTGAATCCTGAGTTATGTCGAACCATTTAACTCTTTGATCGCGTTTAAACCAGGTGTACTGTCTTTTGGCAAAACGACGGGTTTCTTTTTTGATAGCTTCCACCATTTCCTGATAAGACATTAATCCATCCAGATAGTAAAGTACCTGCTTGTATCCCAGAGCCTGCATGGCGTTATTATGCAGTCCATACCCACGTTCACGAAATTCACTTACCTCATCAATGAGGCCTTGGGTTAACATTTTATCAACTCGTTCATTTATGCGCTGGTAAAGAATCTCTCTTTTTAGGTAGAGTCCCACCGCTGCCAGATTGTATGTATTGCGTTGTCGATTCTGCTGTTTGGAAAAGGGTATTCCAGTAAGTTCATACACCTCCAAGGCACGAATAATGCGTTTTTCATCCTGGGGGCTGATACGCTGAGCATAATCAGGATCAATTTTCGTTAAATGTGCGAAAAGCTGTTCCAATCCCCTTTCAGCAGATTCAAGCTGTAAACGCTGGCGGATGTCCTGACGGGTGGCCATGGGATAAAAACTGTAATTATCAACTACCGCCTGATAGTATAGTCCAGTGCCTCCTACCAACATAGGGATCTTTCCGCGCTGATTTATCTCTTCAATCAACTGCTGGGCTTTATTCTGATATTCGGCGACGGTAAAATTATGGTCCACATCCACAATATCTATTAGATGATGGGGTACCATATTCTGTTCTTCCCTGGATGCTTTGGCAGTTCCAATATCCATGCCCCGGTATATTTGCATGGAGTCACAAGATAAAATCTCAGCATTTAGACGTTGGGCCAGTGGTATAGCTAATTCGGTTTTCCCTACCGCGGTAGGTCCCACCAGAGCAGCTAATTTAAGCACGGTCTTCACCTCAGATGTGTTTAGGATATCAACTAACGTTTATTATCCCATATGCTAATTGGCCGGAGGTAGAATGGATTATTTCAATACCCAGCCGTTTAAATTCTTCCCCTTGATATCTTTCCTTAACTACAACCCGGGAACGGGCTACACGGCAGGCCTGTTTGATGGTATCCCTAGATAAGGGACGGGGATCGGCTAGGCGGCGCAAAGGTGAGAGCGGTTGGCTTTTTAACAGGGGCTGGCGAAACATAGGATCAAAGTAAACTACATCAAAACTCTTACTATCCAGCTGAGCCAAAAATTCATAATGATCAGCATGTATTACCTCAATGTTACGGATAGGCTCACTGAGCCAGGAAATGTCACTATGAAATTGACGCATTCCCCATTTGATTATGGCGGTTATGACTTGTGATGATTCCAATCCCATCACCTTGGTCCGAGTAAAGTAGGCAGCAACAATAGCATCAGCACCTAAACCAAGGGTGCAATCCAGAAATCTATCTCCTGCCTTTAAACCGCAGGCTTCTATCATAGGATCAACCTGGCCCTGTTTGCGGAAAGCACCTATGCGAATTTTGGCCATATTGGGGTGAAAGAAAAATTGTTCATTATCGAAATATAAAACTGGGCCGTCCACTTTCCATACCACCACCCCATCGGCCTGGTATTCCTGCATAAGCTTAGGCAGACTTTTTCGGCCGCGCGGCACGTAAGGTAAATCAATATCTGTCAAAAACTGCTCCAATTCAGCAGACTTAGTTTCAGCTGCCAAGGGACTGGTGACAATCAAATTCAATTTTCATTCAGCCTCCGTAAAATATTTAAGCCCGCTTGAACATCCGTTCCAAATCATTTTGCCCGATTTTCATTAAAGTAGGTCTTCCATGGGGGCAGTGCTGGTACTGCTCCTGGCTGATAAGATCCTTCACCAAAGCCTTCATTTCAGAAATAGACATATTATCCCCGGCTTTAATAGCTTGGCGGCAGGCTATCCTCATCATAGCTTCCCTGCGAAAGTCAGCAGGGTTTCCATTTTCCAGCAGATCCAGCAATTCCATTATTACTTCCGACTCCTGCCCCTGAATTTGGCTGGGAGCTTGCCGGATTAATATCGATGCCGGCCCTACCCGGTCGAATACAAAACCCATCATCGCCAACTTTTCCTCTTCTGACTCCAGTAGATCAGCCTGGCGGGTGGAGATATTCAAATTTATAGGAAACAACAATTCACTGCCGGGAATGACATGCTGGTACTGTTGTTGTAAGCGATTAAAAAGAATTCTTTCATGAGCTGCATGCTGGTCAATTATCCATAGGCCATCATCTTTTTCCACCAGGATATACGACTGCAACAATTGCCCCAGTATCTTTATCGGTGAGGATATCTCCGGACCGGATTCGGGCCCCTTGCTGGCATCCGGTTGATGGCCAGTATACAAAGGCATGGGGATTTCAGAGTCCTGAAGCAGCAGTTCTCCGGTGGAAAAATCTACGGATCCATGTGAAGCTCGCCAGTATGAAGAAGTATTACTAAGTTTATTTCTATCCCAGTTGCTAGCCAAGTTTCTATCCCAGGCGGCCAGGGCGGAGCGATCATGACCGGAAAGGCGGTCTACTATCAGCTCCCTTATCAGGGAGAAAACTTGTTTCTCATCGGCAAACTTTACTTCCCATTTTTGAGGGTGAACATTAACATCCACTAGTTCCGGCGGTACAGACAGGTTAAGTATGACAACCGGATATTCCCGGGATAGAAGCAAACCCTGGTAAGCAGTATCAATAGCTTTATACAGCAAACTGCTGCGGACTGGACGTTTATTGACAAACAGCAGTTGGCTGCGACGGTTTTGGCGGGTGGTTTCCGGTGGGGATATCATACCCTCTAATTGGTAACGATCGCCCTTATATGATATATCCAAAAGAGTTTTTACGAATTCACCACCATATACGGACATGGCAGCATCCCTGATTGAACCGTTGCCGGGAGTCTTGAAATAAATTTTACGATTGCTTTTTAGAGTAAAGGAAACCTCCGGCCAGGCCAAAGCATAACGGGCTACCAGGTCGTGAATGTGGTTGCCTTCACTGACTGGGCTTTTTAAGAATTTTCTACGGGCGGGGGTATTAAAAAAGAGATCTCTTACCTTGATACGGGTTCCAGGAGGGCAGGAAGCAGCCTCCATCGCTTTAAGAATTCCCCCTTCATAACAGGCATACATTCCCGTATGATCAGGCGGGCAGGTAAAAACCTCCACCCGGGCTACCGAGGCAATACTGGGCAGAGCTTCACCCCTAAACCCCATAGTATTAATGTTGTACAAATCAGCTTCTAAGGCTATTTTGCTAGTAGCATGACGCATAAAAGCTTGAGGGAGGTCGCTTTCCTCAATACCATGGCCATTGTCTTCCACTTCTATTGTATCAATACCACCATGAACATAATTTATTTCAATTCGGGAAGCTTGAGCATCCAAGGCATTGTCAATCAGTTCCTTAACTACAGAAGCTGGTCTTTCTATTACTTCTCCCGCCGCAATCTTGTTGATTAAATGTTCGTCCAGCAGGTGTATTTTCATTTTATTATTTCTTCCCTTTCCAGATCCGGCTGGCACACTCGATACTGGCGCACTATGCGGTCCTGTAAATAGACATAATCATAGCGATCGAAGCGGATTAAGTCCTGGTAGTTGCTGATAGCTTGATCCCGGCAGGATGGACAACAGTTAATAGGAATTGATATGCACATGACCCGGTATAGTTTGCCGCTGCGCTGTTGAGCAGTGGATTCGATCATGCGAAAACCGCAGCAGTGCTGGCAGTTACGCAGGCGGACTTTTTGTTCTTCATGAATATAATCCGTATCATAAAATATGCGCCTATATTCATTGAAAAACTCTGTTTTTGAGCGGCGATTCTTCTCTATCTCTTCCTGACTGCTGCGGTAACGCTCCAGCTGGACCTCCACAATTTTCTTAATCAGTTCCAGGTTGCGAGAGGATTCTCTAAAGTTTTCCCGGGCATAGTCAGGTTCACGAAGATTGCTGAAATCCAAACCAGCCATTGCCATGATAATGCCCATATTAATATAGGGTAAGGCAGTTTCAACTGAGTACCCGCCTTCTAAAACCGCAATGTCAGGTGCCAATTTGTGATTCAAAGTAGCATAACCCTGGGCGGTAAACTGCATATCGGCCAAGGGATCGGTATAATGATTATCCTGACCGGCAGAGTTGACAACCAGATCAGGTTTAAACTCCTCTAATAAAGGCAGTACTAAATGGTCAATAACATAATGGATACCTTCATCTGTAGTTTTCGGCATTAAAGGCACATTAATAGTTGTACCATATGCCAGCGGCCCTCCAGCCTCATCTATAAACCCGCTTCCTGGATATAGAGTACGTCCATCCTGGTGAAAAGATATATACAGTACATCCGGATCATCCCAGTAAATCTCCTGGGTACCGTCCCCATGATGCACATCGGTATCTATAACGGCAACCTTTTTTACTCCATAGTGATAACGCAGGTATTCAATCATTATGGCTTCATTGTTGATATTGCAAAAACCACGGTTACCGTGACTTACACTCATGGCGTGATGTCCCGGAGGTCTGATTATAGCAAAGCCGTTTTTTATCTCACCCTTCATAAAAGCATCAGCTATTACCAGGGTGGAACCAGCCGCAACAAAATGAGCCTCCAATAAATGAGCGTTCAGATCAGGAACCGCAAAATGAACTGCTGCAATATCAATGGGCTCAGCTAACCTTGGCTTGTATTCCTTAATACCGGGCAAATCCATGATTCCCTCTTCAAATAACTGGTCCCGGGTATAGAGCAAGCGCTCCTCACGCTCCGGATGAGTAGGAGAAATGGCCCAGTCAAATGCCGGAAAGAATAACAATCCAGTTGGTTTCATTATTCCACCCCCTGATAGGCTTGGATTAATCCCGGAGCAATCTGAACTCCAACGTCAAACAACCGTCCGGTTCTACTCCAGCCCCGAATCATGTTAAATTGTTCCTCCAAAAACACCTTGTAATCCTCCAGATAATCATCCATGCCCCGAACCTTACCCATCTCATATAAATAATTAACTGCCAGCTGGCGGGCATCTTCCAGTTGGTATTTGCCTATATCGCTGCGTTTTTCGACTATTCCACCTGGTTCAACTGCACATAAGGATCTTTCCGTGTCCAGGTGCAGGTATACCGACAAAGTTGGGCGAGCTACCGCCGCACCCAAAGCATTGGCAACGTCAGAATAGCGGTGTATAAAAGGCTGTACTTCTAACGTCTCAGCTACCCGGGGAATTATACAGTAAGCTGCCGCCCCGATGCCTACGACTCTATCCAGGGTAAAATGCTTGCGATGTACGATTTCCCATACCCGGTAAGCCGGCTCATTCTCCCATTCCTTAAACATTTCCCGGGTGGCCTCGGATAAAGTAGTAACTACTTGATTAATTATCCTGTCGCACAAATCTTCCAGTTTGAGATGGGCCATATCGGCTATTTTCTGGAGATATTCCCGGGAACGGTCTATATCACCCTGATTAAGTGATAAACGGTAGTTAAAAGCATCAGTAACCGTAGCTGTCTCTCCGCCAAAACAAGCAGCAGGACCCTGGCGTTGAGATAAAATTCTCAGTTCACCATCGACAAAAGCCAGGGGACTATCACCGCCGATAGCTATGGAACGAACTGATACTGCATCTACATGAGTATACTGTCCCAGCAAGCGAGCCCCTTTGGAAGCATGCAGAGGCAGTCCCTCCACTAGCAGCGCCAGGTCCGAGGTAGTGCCGCCAATGTCTACTACCAGCGAATTTTGATTATCCATGGTAAGAGCCAGAGCACCCATGGTACTGGCAGCGGGACCGGAAAAAATGGTTTCACAGGGATATTTTCGGGAGGAAGATAGCGGCAGTGTCCCCCCATCTGCTTTTAGAATGTGTACTTCTGCTTCCAACCCTTTTTGCTGGAGAGCCTTTTCTACCTCATCTACAAAATGCTGCCATTCTGGAGAGACCATTGCCGTAAAATAAGCAGTGGCTGCCCTCCGGGGAAAATTAAGGCGATTGGAGATATCACAGCTTAAAGTAACTTCCAAGTCAGCATATTCATTTTTGAGTATATGAGCCACCTGATCTTCATGGCTGCGGTTGCGGTTGGAAAACTTTCCGGCAACTGCAGCCCGTTTAATACCTTGTTTTTTAAGTTTTTCTGCCAGGGAAATGATTTCGTTCAGGGAAAGTGGTTGGATTTCCCGTCCTCTAAAGTCAATAGCGCCACTTAAAAAGAAGGTGTCAGGTGACAGGTGGTAAGCTGCATGAGGAAGACCATAACCTGGAATCAGAATAAGAGCGGTGCGTTTCCCCTGCCCGGTAGCCAGCAGATTGGTAACCAGGGTAGTGCTAAGTACAATCCGTTCAACAGTTTTTTGATCAGGCACTACCTCTAAGAGATCATCCAACACATCCAACATAACCGATTGCAGGTTATTATTATCTGTGGGCCGTTTTATAGTTTTTACAATATCCCGACCGTTGAAAAGGACTCCGTCAGTAAAAGTTCCGCCAACATCAATTCCGATTAACAACCAAGTCACCTCCCAATACGGTAGGTCAATCAATACCGTCTTTCCATTTATATATTAAAGCCAGGGCTTCCCGGGGTGTTAACTCATCAGGGTTTATCCGGCGCAACTGTTGAATAATGGGATCTTCTACCATAAATAGACTGGGTTGCTCTACAACTTCCACCGGTTTTTTAACTGACTTGGTTTCCAGATCTCGCAGAATCTCCTGGGCCCGGTCAATGACTTCTCTTTTTAATCCTGCCAACTGGGCAACATGCACGCCATAGCTCCGATCCGCTCGTCCGGGTAGGACTCTTTTCAGAAAGATTACGCTATCTCCGGATTCCTGGACTGACACAGATAGGTTGATTACTCCCGGGAGGGTTTCCTCCAGTTGCGTCAACTCGTGATAATGGGTAGCAAACAAGGTGCGGGCTTTTATATGACTAACAATGTATTCGGAAACCGCCTGAGCAATACTTAGCCCATCATAAGTGCTGGTACCCCGGCCTATTTCATCCAGAATAATCAGGCTGTCAGCGGTAGCATTATTGAGTATGTTAGCCACTTCCACCATTTCCACCATAAAGGTACTCTGGCCGGCACTGAGATCATCTGCTGCACCTACTCGGGTAAATACCCGGTCCACTAATCCTATGCGCGCATAATCTGCGGGCACAAAGCTTCCCATCTGGGCCATCACCACCATTAAAGCGGTTTGACGCATGTAGGTGCTTTTTCCACCCATATTGGGACCAGTGATGATAGCAAAGCGGGATTCCTCTTGGTTCAGTTTAACATCATTGGGAACAAAACGCGAATCTACCAGGTGTTTTTCCACTACCGGGTGGCGCGCGGAGCGTGCATCAATGATGCCACTGTTATCCATGATGGGGCGTACATAATTATTGTTAAAAGCAGCTTCGGCCAAAGACACCAGGACATCCAGAACGGACATCTGTTCAGCGGTGTTTTGCAAACGAGGCAGGTAGTTTATCAAGTCTTCACGTATGCGGCAGAATTCTGCATACTCCAAATTATAGAGTCTCTCCCTGGCTCCCAGAATACGTTCTTCATATTGCTTTAATTCATCGCTTATGAATCGTTCCGTATTCACTAATGTCTGTTTACGGTGGTAGTCCTCCGGTACCAGATGAAGATTGGATTTGCTGACTTCTATATAATAGCCGAACACTTTGTTATAAGCTACTTTTAAGTATTTGATACCGGTTCGTTCCTTTTCCCGGTTTTCATATTCAACCAGCCAGTCAGAACCTTGACTGGTAATTAAGCGCAGTTCATCGATTTCAGGAGAATAACCTTTTTTAATAATATCCCCTTCCCGCAAAGATAGAGGAGGAGCATCATTTATGGACCTGGTTAATAACTCATTCATATCTGCCAGCACATCCAGCTGGGCTATATTTTTAAGCATGGTTGAGCTTGTCCCCTGTAAAAGTTCCTTGACTACCTCAGCCTTTTGCAACGACTGTTTAAGTGCTATCAAATCACGGGGAGTAGCCATTTGACTGCCTATTTTGCCAGCTAGCCGCTCCATGTCATATACCTCCGATAAAGCTTGGAGCAAGCTGCTTCTTAGTTGCAGGTTGTCTTTCAATTCCTGGACGGCATCATGTCTTGCTTGGATGGCGGATAAATCTCGAAGAGGAAGTTCGATCCAGCTCTTCAGCCTTCTCCGACCCATGGCAGTGCAACAATAATCCAGTATGGATAGTAGTGAGCCTTCCCTTTTGCCGTCTCTAATGGTGCTGGTTAATTCCAGGTTACGGCGGGTGGCCATATCCATAAGCATATACTGTTCATTATGATGAATGCTGATAGCCTGCAAATGATGCAAATGAGCATGACAGGTCTGTTCCAGGTATTTCAGGATTGCTGCTGCCGCACAAACAGCCAGATCGTAGCTGTCATTAATCCCAAACCCTTCCAGAGTGGCAACTTTAAAATGATGCATTAATACCTCGCAGGCATTTTTGTAACTGCGGGGAAATTCTGCTGTAACCATAGGAAGGTTGGTTAGGTGTGACTGCTCGTCCGTCCATAAGGAAGGTTGGTCCTCAGCTATCAGACACTCACTGGGATTCAGGCGGAGCAACTCTGCATAGATCAGACTGAGCACATCTTTTCCATGCCACTGACAAATCTTGAATTCTCCAGTGGAAATATCAGCAAAAGCCAGACCGGCCGACTCATCATCAATGTATACTGATGCCAAGTAGTTAGCAGCAGTATCCGAAAGCATATTATCTTCAATAACCGTACCTGGAGTTATAATACGGACTACTTCCCGTTTGACCAAGCCTTTGGCTTCTCGAGGATCTTCCATCTGCTCACATATGGCTACCCGATAACCCCTGGAAATCAGTTTGGCTATATAGGTATGGGCGGAATGATGAGGAACACCGCACATAGGTATTCGCCCAGCATCTCCTCCATCCCGGGCGGTCAAAACAATTTCTAATTCCCGGGAGGCAACTTCTGCATCGTCAAAAAACATTTCATAAAAATCTCCCAGACGGAAGAATAGCAAAGTATCAGGATGCTGGCTTTTTATTTCCAAATACTGTTGCAGCATAGGAGTATACTTAGCCATACTTAAAACCTCTCAAAAAGAAAGACTTAGATATCTAAGCCTTCCTTAGCTACTCAAATTATCAATTTTCAAATTTGTTTCTAACTGCAGCCTCCTCCGCAGCTTTCGCAGCCGGAACTGCATCCCCCAGCACTGGAGGAAATGGCCTGATTCATGGCGAAATATACAGCTTGCATTAAGTTATTGAAGCTTTCTTGAGCTTGAATCAATTCGTTGATCAGACTGTTAGCAGTTAATTGTTGCTCCAAAATACGGAGGTGGTCCTCCTCAGCCTTGGTAACCAGTAAACCATCATGATATTTGTTGTCCAGTTTCATTTTGGCCTCTTGGTATCTCATCAGCAGGTCATAAGCGCTGCTATCCTGGTTAAGCTTCATCTGCAAAGCTTTCAGACGGTCAACCTCATCTGATTCAGCTACCGCCGTACCTAACTCAAAAGCCAACCGGATGATTTCTTCGGTAGTCAATATATTATCCTCCTAACTATTGTGCAGAATTGGTCTGCAATTCTTCTCCTATTCTAGCATGAATTAGATATGCAATTAAATTATTTGCATTGAAAAAGTTTACATCGCATTTTTATATCCCATTGAGCTGCAGGGAGGATCTAGTCTAAAGAGTCGTAGGTGGTACCCACCTCGCCGCATTAATGTAAGGTGAGAGTCAGTCTGTAGGCAGCACCTCTCCAAACAAAGAAAATGAGTTTCCTTTAGTTATCCGTACAGGTATGATTTTCCCTACTAAGTCTTCACTTCCGGTTATTATCACAACTCGATTTGTTCTGGTCCGCGACGTTAACTTGGTTTTGTCGGTTTTGCTAGGGCCTTCCACCAATACCTCTTCGATTTTCCCTTCCAAAGCCTGATTGATTTCCCGTGCTATGCGATACTGGATGAGATTTAGTTGACTGAGCCGCGCCTTTTTAACTTCCAAGGGTACCTGATCAGTATACTCGGCGGCTCTGGTACCCCGCCGGGGCGAGTACATAAAGGTAAAAGCGGCATCAAAGCGGACCTTTTCTACCATATCCAGAGTATCAGCAAAATCATCTTCCTCTTCTCCGGGAAACCCTACTATCAAATCACTGGTAATAGCTACACCAGGTATTCGTTCACGCATGCGATTAGTTAATTCCAAATAGTGTTCCCGGGTGTAACCGCGGTTCATGCGCTGTAAAATGCGGTTGCTGCCTGCCTGCAAAGGTACATGAACATGTTCGCAAATCACCGGATTACTAGCGATGGTGTCAATCAGTTTTTCTGACATATCCTTAGGGTGAGAAGTAGTAAAGCGAACCCGGTCAATACCCTCCACCTCAGCGGCCATGGCTAGAAGATCGGCAAAATCAACCGTTTCATCCAACCCTTTGCCATAGGAGTTAACATTCTGACCTAACAGGGTTACTTCCCTGTATCCCTGGGCTGCTAGTTGCCGAACCTCTTTTATAATATCAGCTGGACTCCGGCTCCTTTCCCTTCCCCTGGTATAAGGAACTATACAATAGCTGCAAAAGTTGTTGCACCCATACATTATGTTAACGAAAGCGCTGATTCCAGCCCGCCGGACCGAGGGAAGATTCTCCTCTACCGGGCCCTCTTTGTCCCATACCTGAAATACTGGAGTCTTGGTCTGTTGGGCCTGTTCGATCAAATATGGCAATTCGTGAATATTGTGAGTGCCGAATACCACATCTACCCCTATTCTTTTTAGGCGGGCTTGAACCTCAGGAAGCTGGGCCATGCAACCACCGAAAGCAATGATCAAATCAGGATTACGACGTTTAAGGACACTGATTTCTCCAAGTTTCCCGTATACTTTATTTTCGGCCGAATGACGCACACTGCAGGTATTAAACAGTATAACGCTGGCATCTTCCGGCTTATCTGCTGCACAATATCCCATCGCTTCCAACAGTCCGCTCATGATTTCTGAATCACGGACATTCATCTGACAGCCATAAGTTTGAATATAATAGGCTGGTGTTTTCTCCCCTTGCTGATTCACCTGTCTTTATCACCTCGCGTTTATATATTATACCTTTTTCTTAGCAAATATCTTATAGGCTGATAAAGAAAAGCCCGATCTATTTTCAGACCGGGCTCAGCGTGTCAAAAAAGCTAACAGAAGTTGGATATTTGAGATTGCCACGCCCCTTTCAGGGGCTCGCAATGACCCCAACGATGGCTTCCGGTTCTGTCATCGGCCGTTCCGGCACTACCGATGTTCACTATCGTTCACGGCTAATGTTGCGAGGAGCGTAGCGACGTGGCGATCTCTTTAAATGGAATTCTTCGACAGTCTGAGCCCGATCTATTTTCAGACCGGGCTTTCAAACATGTAAAGAAGTGTTTATTATATAGTGACTTTGCTGGTATTCTTCCAAATTCCCATCTTTTCAGCTTCCCTAACCAGTTCATCACGAAAATCGGGATGGGCAATGTTGATTAAGGCTTCTGCCCGTTGCCAGGTAGACTTGCCTTTTAAATTTGCTACTCCATATTCAGTGACCACCAGTTGGGTAACCTGCCGGGGTATGGTGACGATGGAACCCTGGGGTAAAGTTGGTTTAATAGTAGAAGTCAAGGTACCATCCTTAGCCCGGAAAGTAGAGGGGGTGCACAAAAAGCTCTGCCCGCCTTTGGATAAATAGGAACCGAGGACGAAATCTAATTGCCCGCCATTTCCAGCGATATGCAAAAGGCCAACCGACTCAGAGTTAACCTGGCCAAATAAATCGATTTCCAAACAGCTGCAAATGGAAACAAAATTATCAATTTGAGCAATGGTGCTGATTTCATTCACATAGTTTACCGGGCACACATGATGCAGGGAATTATTATCTACGAAATCATATAGTTCCTTGGAACCCATGGCAAAGGTCCAAACCATTTTTCCTGGGTCCAAATTTTTCTTGCCGGTAATTTTGCCGGCTTTGTAGAGATTCAGAAAAGCATCCACAAACATTTCCGAATGAACACTAAGGTCTTTGATATCTGAATCGCAGATAAAGGACCCTACTGTATTGGGCAAGCCGCCAATTCCTAATTGCAAGGTACTGCCGTTTCCCACCCGCTCTACAATGTGAGCAGCGATTTTCCGATCTACCTCAGTGGCTTCTTTACCAAGTAAAACCGGAAGTTCCTGGTTGCTTCCCTGCACAATATAGTCAATTTGGGAAATATGAATAGTATTTTGCATCCCATGAACAACCGGCATCTTTTCGTTAACTTCTACTATGACAATCTTAGCTTTATTAACTACAGCGGGTGCATCTGCTACCTGAGGCCCCAAGTTAAAATAACCGTGTTTATCCATGGGTGCCACTCTCAGCATAGCCACATCCAGATCGACATCCTGGGTAAAATATTTCAGCTGTTCTCTGAATTGAACCGGAATATACCAGCAAGTACCTTCACGGTTCATCTTTCTTTCCACCGCACTAAATTGAGTAGAATTAAATCTAATATGCTGGGCATCAGGATCGGCTTGGACTATAGCTGGCGGTTCAGGATGAGGCCAGATAGTAGTTATAACGTTTACATCAGTTAATTCATTAATCCGAACCGCTAATGCTTGATCCAGATCCCAAACGGCTCCGCAAAATGCACCGTAATGTACGGTATCTCCAGATTTTATAACTTTAACAGCATCGGCTGCGGCAATTGATTTCGACCGGTATTCTTCGAGTAGTGCTGACATAGTAAGTCTCTCCTTAGCAAAGTATTTCCATTTCATCAGGTTTTTGTCCTGGGCTAAGCCTTCATGATTATCTTTTCTGCCAGAGCCGGATTTCATAGTTGGCTTTTACTGGAGGTTTTCGATGATAAAAGCAACCCCTGGTCCGCCGCTAGCACACAGAGATGCACAACCATAGCGGACCTTGCGGCGTTTCATCTCATGCATCATAGTGAGAATCAGGCGCGCTCCAGTCATACCTACGGGATGGCCAATGGATATTCCAGAACCTACACCATTGACCCGGTCCATATCCAGTTTTAGTTCCCGGTTTACACCCAGAAACTGGGCTGCGAAAGCTTCATTGATCTCCCAGTAATCAATATCATCCTGTACCATGCCGGCAAACTTTAAGGCTTTTCTAACTGCGGGAACAACCCCCATGCCCATTATGGACGGATCAACTGCTCCTGAAGCAGAGGAAACTACCCTGGCCCAAGGTTTTATACCCAGTTCCCGGGCTTTGTCTGCTGACATCATGATAAGTGCTGAGCCACCATCGTTAATACCTGAGGCATTGCCGGCTGTAACTGTACCGCCTTTCTTGAAAGCTGGTTTTAGTTTGGCCAGAGATTCCAAGGTAGTATCAGCCCGGGGGTGTTCATCGGTGTCCACAATAGTGGTACCTTTGCGGGTGGTTACTTCCACTGGTACAATTTCGTCTTTAAACCAACCTTTAGCAATAGCATTACAAGCTCTTTGATGACTTAACAAAGCCAGTTCATCTTGCTCTTCCCGGCTGATATTGTATATTTCCGCGATATTTTCTGCTGTAACTCCCATATGATAGTTGTTCCAGGGATCGATTAAGCCTCCCACCATTAGACCGTCCAGAATCTGTTCCCCATGCCCCAGACGATAACCCTGGCGAGCCCGCATTAGATAATAAGGGGTATTGGTCATACTCTCCACCCCTACCGTGGCTCCCACTTCAATTTTGCCCAGCATAATCTGTTGCGAGCAGACTTCTGCGGCACGCATTGATGACGGACATTGCTGGTGTACGGTAACAGCAGTTGAATCTATCGGACAACCTGCTCCTAGAGCAATTAAGCGTGCACTGTTTCCGGGAGCGGAGGACTGATTACAGTGACCGCATACTACCTCTTCAATTAAATCGGCACTGACCCCGGATTTTTCTATTGCTGCTTTAAGAGCTATAATACCCAGATCAACAGGATTTTTACTGGCCAGAGCGCCGTTAAAATCTCCTACCGGCGTACGAGCGCCTCCCACAATTACAACTTCATGCATGACCTATTCTCCTTTCCTTATCTGCCTGTAAAATTCGGTTTCTTTTTTTCCAGAAATGCCTTCATTCCTTCTTTTTGATCCTCAGTAGCAAACAGATCGGACCAGGATATTACTTCTAAATCGGTGCCGGATTTTATATCCAGATTAAGGCCAGTATTAATAGTTCGTTTGGCCATTTTTAATGCTAAAGGTGGTTTGGCAGACATTTTCGCTGCCATCTTCAAAGCTTCATCCGATAGTTCTTCATCGGCCACTATGCGATTAACCAATCCTAATTGCAGTGCCGTCGGGGCATCAATGTTGTGGCCAAGGAAAATTAATTCTTTAGCCTGGGCATTTCCTATTAAACGCGGTAACCTCTGCGTTCCGCCGGCGCCAGGCATGATGCCCAGGTTTATTTCCGGCAGTCCAAAACGTGCACTGCTTCCTGCCAGGCGAATATCGGCAGTAAGTGCCATTTCAAACCCGGCTCCCAATGCATAGCCCTTTACAGCAGCAATTACTGGTTGAGGCAGGTTTTCCAATTTGTTAAAAATGGTACCAAAAGCAAAACTTCGAGCCTCTTCGGGCCCCATGAGCGCCATGTCATTAACGTCAGCACCGGCAGCAAAATGTTTTCCAGCTCCGGTTAGCACTACTACTCGGATGTTATTATCACGGGCAATTCTATCGATAGCTGCATCGATTTCGTCCACCATCGAGCGGTTTAAAGCATTAAGCACCTGGGGACGGTTTAAGGTCAAAGTGGCCACGTAGCTATTGACTTCCAGTAAAATGTGGTTAAAAGTCACGTTATTCACCACCTCTTCACTATTTGTTATAGTCATAAAACCCCCTTTTAGTTTTACGGCCATAACGTCCCTGGGCATAGCGTTCTACTATAGCAGGACTGGGCTTGTCTTTTATGTCGCCGCTGGAACGGTATTTCCCCATCAATACATCATACTCCAGGTCGATTCCCGTCATATCCAGCAACTCAAAAGGTCCCATAGGATGCCCTAAGCCGTTTTTTACAGCCAGATCAATGTCTTCAATAGAAGCAACCTCCTGGTCCAACAGGTAACAGGCTTCCTGGGTGATAGCACTGAAAATACGGTTAACAATAAATCCATAGATTTCTTTATTAACCCGGACCGGAACTTTGTTTAAGGCATGGCAAAATCCAATCGCTGCTTCTACCGTTTCATCAGAAACGTGTGGCCCTCTCACCACTTCCACCAGTTTCATAACCAGGGCAGGATTAAAAAAGTGCATATTCAGTACTTTATCCGGTCGTCCGGTGGCATCAGCAATCCGTGAACTTACAATATAAGAGCTGTTAGTAGCTAAAATGGCATGTGGGGGACAAATATGGTCCAACTGGGCGAACAGCTTTCTTTTAATATCCAAATTCTCTACGATAGCTTCAATTACCAGATCTGCATCCTGAGCAGCTTCCTCCAGACTGGCAGTAAAATGCAAACGTTCGCTGGCAGCCTCAGCTGCAACTGGGTCGAGTTTTTGCTTTTCTACCCGGGATTGCAGCCAGTTGTGGGCAAAATTCCGGGCTTCTTCCAGGGTTTTTTCGTTAATATCAGTACAGGTAACCTTAAAGCCGCTTAATGCTGCCTGCAGGGCAATCTGATGACCCATATTGCCTGCACCTACCACACAAATCTTTTTGATCTCTTCCGCTTTCATTTCCACACCTCTATTTCCTTCGATTTATTAAGTCTAAGCCTGCCAAATTTATTATTCACCGCTAGATGATTAATAATTTAGCCAATGCTATTTGTTTTTTATTGATATTTAAAATTCAGCCCCCCTGGAACAGGTCCAGGGGGATTGTTTTATGAAAAAGCTTGCATTTACTTAAAAGATTGACCGTAGGCATCGGCAGCCAGCATAGCATCACACACTCGCGGCGGGTTAATTTCCCCCGCTTCATGATAGATATTACTGCCCGGATTACAAGCAGCCTGAGCTGCCGGCATCAATTCCTCTCGGCTGACTCCCGAGAGCCCAATATCCCTTAACCGGGTCGGTAAACCTAGTTCACCAAATAACTGATACAATTCCTTTATCAAATGAGGGCTGCGACCAGTTAAAAATAGCGATGACAGCAAACCATAAGCTACTTTTTCTCCATGAAGGTAATGATGTGTACCCTCTAATACAGTCAGTCCATTATGAATGGCATGAGAAGCTCCTAAGCCGCCGCTCTCAAACCCAATTCCACTAAGCAGGGTGTTGGCTTCCACCACATATTCCAGGGCTGGTGTTACGATACCCTGCTCACAGGCCTGTTTGGCTAAGATTCCGTACTGGGCAATTGTGTCATAACAGAGCCTGGCCAGACTATGGGCAGTTCTTAACGGATGAGCTCCCAGGGTATTATTCTGCTGAGTTCTCCAAACCGAGTCAGCCTCAAACCAGGTAGCCAGGGCATCACCCATCCCCGATACCAGCAAACGTACTGGGGCTTGGGCGATAATCTCGGTGTCCATTATTACTGCCTGCGGATTAGATTTTAGTTTAAGCACTGTTTTTACCCGGCCATCCGGTTCGTATACTACCGATACTGCGCTGCAAGGAGCATCAGTAGAAGCCGCAGTAGGAATAATGATAACCGGCAGGTTCAGATAATATGCTACTGCTTTAGCGGCATCAATGGTCTTCCCTCCGCCCAGAGCGACAATAATATCACAGCTTGCATCTACTGCTTGCGCTGCAGTTTTATTGATTTCTTCCACACAGCATTCGCCGCCAAATGCAACCATATGAATACTTAGCTCCTGCTGAAAAATCTCAGCATAAACCGGCCAAATATTTTTCGCCACATAGGGATCGCTGACTAACAACACTTCTGTACCATACTTGCTGATCTCAGCGGATGCATGGCGCAATACTCCTGGACCCTGTAGATAACGGCCAGGAAAAGCTGCTATCGCTATGGCCATATTCAATACCTCCATGCTGGCTGCTGGAATTGTACACTACAGCTTGTATTTATAAATCTGCTGGTACTCTTCCCTAAGCTGATCCCTGAATTCAGGAGCGGCAATGCTAATCAAGAGACGAGCTCTTTCCTGCATATCCTTACCCCGTAAATGCGCGACACCGTATTCAGTAATGACATAATCCACATCATTACGCGGTGTTGTTACTGCATCTCCAGGTTTAAAAGTGCTTACGATTCTGGAGATAGTGCCACCTTTAGCTGTTGACGGCAGGGCTATAACTGATTTCCCGCCTTTGGACCAGGTAGCCCCACGAACAAAGTCCATCTGACCGCCTATCCCGCTGAATTGAGTTCCATTTATGGTTTCCGCTGCCACCTGCCCCTGGAGGTCTATCTGTAAAGCTGAATTAACGGAAAATACCTTATCATTCTGGGCAATCACATAAGAATTATTAAGATAATCCACTGGATAAAACTCAACTGCCGGATTGTTATCCAGCCATTCATATAATTCCTTAGTGCCAGCAGCAAAAGTAGTAGTGGATTTACCCGGATGAACTTTTTTGTATTTGTTAGTAACGTTGCCGGAAATCATTAGTTCCATAGCCCCATCGGAGAAGAGCTCGGAATTAATACCCAGGTCGTTCTTCTCCTTAAGAAAACCTACGATAGCATTGGGAATACCACCCATACCAAACTGCATGGTTGCACCGTCTTCCACCAGATCTGCGACATACTTGCCAATAGTTGATTCAACCGAACCGATTGCCGGTTTTTTCATTTCAATCAGCGGCCGATCACTGAGAACAAAATAATCTATTTGACTGACATGAATCAGAGTATCGCCAAAAGTTCTGGGCATATTAGGGTTAACTTCTGCGACTACCAAACGGGCAGTTTCCACAGCTGCACGCTCATAGTCACAGGAAATACCGAAAGTACAAAAACCATGTTTATCAGGTGGCGATACCTGGGTCCAGGCCACATCCACATTAATAATTCCATTACGCATGGCAATGGGGCAATCGGAAAAATGCATGGGGACAAACCTGGCTCGTTGTTCCTTAATGGCTTTACGGGTATGAGTGCCAGCAAAAACGGTTAAGTGTTCCACATGCTTGGGGTCAACATCTTCACCGCAATATACTGAAGGTCCAAGCGCAATACCATGAGCAACCACAATGCCTTCTACACTGTCCTGATTGCGAACCAAGGCTTCGGGAAGCAATTGAGGCTCTCCAGTGCCGTGTCCGTTTATTACAAGATCACCTTTTTTTAATAATTTGATAGCGTCATCTGCAGTAATTATTCGAGAATTGTAGTACTCTTGCCACGACATTAATCTTACACCTCGCAAATAATATCTGTTGGTCACATTTACAAGCAGAGATAACCGCCTTCAACCCATAATACTTGTCCGGTTATATAATCTGAAGCTGAGGAAGACAGGAAAACCACCGGTCCCGCCAACTCGGAAGGATCGGCCCAGTAACCCATTGGAATTCGATTGGTTAAATCATTGTATACGGCTGGATCATCCATCAGTTTACGGTTTAATTCTGTAGCAAAATAACCGGGACCAATAGCATTAACATTGATACGGTTTCTAGCCCATTCCAGAGCCAAGACTTTAGTCAATTGGATAACCCCTCCCTTACTGGAAGCATAAGGCCCGCGGTTGGGTTGAGCCACAGTTCCCAATAGGGAGGCAATATTGATGACCTTGCCATAATTTTTGGCCAGTAAAACCGGCCCCACTTCCCGGCAACAAAGAAAGGTTCCTTTTAGGTTTATACCGATAGTAGCATCCCAGTCGTCTTCGCTCATTTCCACCAAAGGAGCCCGCCGGTTAATACCAGCATTGTTGACCAAAATGTCCAACGTACCCATTTCTGTTACGGCTTGGTTTACCATGGACTTAACGCTGTCAGCATCAGCTACATTGGCTTTCACCGGCAGAGCCTTAACTCCCAACCGCTCAATTTCGTGACTGGCGATTTCTGCCATTTCCAAATTAATATCTGCCACTACCACATTAGCCCCAGCTTCCGCCAGTGCTTGTGCCATGGCCTTGCCCAGCCCAGCAGCGGATCCAGTTACCAATGCTACTTTGCCATTCAGATCAAATAGGTTAGCCATTTGAAACCTTCCTTTCTACCTGGGATGATTCTTATCTTCACCGAATTATCTTACAAACAGCAGTGCCAGTTGCGGAATATAAGTGGTTGCGAGCAGCACGGGAATACAAACGGCGATAAACTGCAATATTGGTTTTAGTATCTTGTCCATACTTAAACCGGAGAGTTTACATGCTACGAAAATGTTACATGCAAAAGGCGGGGTGATCATACCAATTTCCAGGTTGAGCAGCATAATGGCTGCAAAGTGAACGGGATCAACCCCATAAGCCACTGCCGTAGGAGCAAGAATAGGAGCCAACAGCAGGATAGCGGTATTGGTTTCCATGAACATACCTACCACGATCAACACCAGGTTGAGCATTAACAGGAATATATACATGTTATCAGTAATGCCGAACAACCAGTCAGTTACTGCTTGAGCAGTGCCAGCATAGGTAAACATGGCACTGGGTACGGCTGCGGTGGCAATCAACATCATAATACCTGCAGCAGACACAGCACTCTTTTTAGTTACCTGAATTAAACCTTCCCCTGATTTATCCTTAAAGATCAAAGGATAAATGATCCAGCCGGCTATTAAGCCATAGAGCACGGCAACAGCGCCTGCTTCGGTAGGGGTCATGACACCACCATAGACGCCTGCAAAAATAATCAGAGGCATCAACAGAGCTACCAGACCACGAGGAGTAGATTTACCGATTTCAGCGATTCGGTTCAAGTCCCCTTCTACCTGTTGTTCCTGATGAGCATAGAAGATACGGTTAAAAATACAATAAAGGATAGTCAGCAAGACACCGGGAACCAGAGTTGCTATCCAGACATCTGCTACGGACAGCCCCACGGCTAAAGCATAAACTACACCGGGAATGCTGGGGGGTATCAATATCCCCAGGAAGCCTGATGCCGCAATAAGAGCAGTAGCATATTTTTTGTCATAACCAGCTCTGACCATTTCCGGCAGCATCATACCGCCTATAGCTGATACGGTTGCCACTGAAGATCCAGAAATAGTTCCGAACAATGCTGAGGCGATAACCGCAGTAGAAGCCACAGCCCCTTTAGCACGGCCGCATATTGCCCGTATCCAGGTTATCAAAGCCCTGGTAATACCGCCCAGAGACATAACGTCCCCTGAATAAATAAAGGCGGGAATGGCTAAATAAGCGAAAGAGTCTATATTGCCGAACATTTTTGCCGGCAAAATCGAATAAGGTATCCCCGCATAAGCCATACAAATAATACCTGCCAAACCTGCACTGAAGGGAATAGGTATCCGGAGGACGGCTAATATTACAAATGTGGCAATGAAATATCCTACTAATTGCATTGTTGCTTAACCTCCTCCAAGATTTCATATCCGGTAGCACCGCGATTACCCAAATTCAAAATGATCAGCAGCACACAGTGCACTATGCAGAGAGCAAATCCGATCAACATAGTGGAGGTAACAATCCATATTGGAAACTCCATAGCGGTTGAAACCTGTCCCATGTTTAGCTGATCTACCATCAATCTGTAAGTTTCCTTAGTAGCAATGAGCAGGAAAACGATAGCTATCAGATCACGAAATACGTTTGATATTTTGGCTGCAACAATTCTTTTCTTTTGATCTTTGATCCAGGACTGAATCATAATTTCAGTAAAGTTGATTTCTACATGTTCCCTCTCTTTGGTAGCGATTGCAGCCCCAAAAAAGGTGCAGGCTACAAATAGATAGCGGGCTAATTCCTCTGACCATGACAAAGGCATGGCCAGTACATAACGGAAAAATACCTGCAATAACATGACGGCTAGCATAACTAAAAATAAGGGAACAGTTACACCATACTCTAGTTTAGCTAACACGTCCTCAAAACGCTCAAGAGCATTCATTTAAGCACCTCTTTTCTGCTGATTCTGGCTTAAAAACAGCGTAAGGGTACCAGGGGCCACACGTGCCCCCGTGTACCCTTACTGGCAATGGAGAAAAGTCGATTATATTCTTTCAAGAACCAACATTATTTAATGCCTTTCATTTCTTGAATCTTGGCCATAACTTCCTCGCCGTAAAGCTCGGCATACTTAGGATCCTTGTACATCCGCTCTGCAATGGCTTTGAAATCGGCCTCTAGTTCAGGAGTAATCTCGATAACTTCCATACCTGCGTCTGCCATCTCTTTCCATTGCTTTTCGGCATTTTCCCGCTGCAGTTTTACTTGGGCAGCAGCAGCTTTCTTGCTGGCTTCAGCTATAATCTGCTGTTGCTCGGGAGTCAGCTTGTCCCAAGTTACAGTACCCATGCACATCTGCATACCGCTGTAAATCTGATTAGCTCTGGTAGCGTATTTTTGGAATTTGTACAGACCATAATCGTAGGTCATGATAGCACCATTGTCCTGACCGTCAACGGTTTTCTGCTGCAGAGCAGTGGGTACTTCGGTGATGGCCATAGGAGTGCAGGCTACCCCCAGGGATTCATAGAAATCAACATACATGGGAGTTTCCGGTACACGCAATTTCAGGCCTTTGAAATCACTACCTTTGGTAATGGGGTGCTTGGAGTTGGTAACTGCACGGAAATCGTTTTCACCATAACCCAGAATCTTGATGCCTTTTTCATCGCAGAATTTAGTCATATATTCTGCTACCCAACCGTTGATATAGTCTCTGTCAACATCTTCGTAGGTCGGGAAAAGGTAAGGCAGATTCACAAATCCCAATTCGGGATAAACTGCTGCTAAACCAATATCAGAGGTCCAAGTCATTTCCAGGTCTCCGCGCTGAATGGCTTCTACCATCTGGCGCTCTCCGCCCAGCACGCCGCCACCCAGGTATTGAATGTCAATAGCGCCGTTGGTCTTTTCTTCAACTTCCTTTTCAAAGTCTTTAGCTACAACTGAATAGGAGTGGGTCGGGGTAACAGTGGTACCGATGCGGATTACAATAGGCTTTTTATCGCCACCATCACTGGATTTATCACCAGATTCAGATGAACCGCCGCAACCAACAGCTGCTACCGTGAACAACATTGCTAGAACTAGTGCCAATACTTTTAAGTGCTTGCCTTTCATAAAGATCCTCCCTCCATTAATTACCGATGACCTGGATAACTAGTGTAAAAATGGTCCACCACAATAACTGAGTAACTACCTCCTTTGCCAAGTGCAATTTTATCAAGGCTGTAGATGTTGTACCACCGGTACATATTGCCAGGGATGTATTAGAAACCATAGCCTTTACTTGAGGTTTTTTGTTACCAAACCTTGTTTCCTTGTGATGTTGTTCCGTATTATTCAACAATTCCAAATCTATTGAAAAAGCTTCAACTTGGTACTACCTTTTCGAAATTTTTTCGTATGCTATCAAAGCTGCACCGATAGCACCGGTCAATTGAGATTTTGGCGCCACTACAATAGGCACTTTAAGCTCTCTTTCCAGGGCTTTAACCACGCCGCCGTTTTGGGCTACTCCCCCGGTCATGACCACGTCCGGAGTAAGCCCAACCCTTCCAGCTAATCCGGCAACTCTACGGGCTACTGACTGGTGAATACCAGCCACTACATCTGCGCTTTTCTGACCTGCAGCTAGTTGGGATATTACCTCTGACTCAGCAAAAACCGTACAAGTACTGCTTATAGGAACTATATTTTCAGCTTGATCACCCAATTCTTGAAGATCACTAACTGATACCTCAAGAACACGTGCCATTACTTCCAAAAAGCGTCCGGTTCCCGCTGCACATTTTTCATTCATAACAAAATTAGTTACATATCCATGTTCATCCAACTTGATTACTTTGGCATCCTGTCCACCAATATCAATTATGGTGCGAGCGGATGGTACCAGATGGTGAACACCCTTGGCATGACAGGTGATTTCGCTAACCTGCTCGTCGGCTTCCTTAAAGGTCATTCTTCCATAACCGGTTACCACTACCTTGCTAATATCGCTTTTGGATACCTTAGCCATTTCTAAGGCCTGCTGCAAGGCTCGGGTTGGCCCGGAAGTACCAGTTCCTACTGGAACAACTACTCCAGCCAAGATGTCTTTCCCGTCTTTGAGAATGACCACTTTTGATGAAGCCGAACCGATGTCGACTCCCATAGTTAACACCCAGGTATCCTCCCTTATCTATCCATCAACATTTCGGAAAATGCCTGCAAACGAGTTCTGAGTTGTTCCACTGAATCCATTTGCTGCTCGATCTCTAAATAGAGATGAGGTATTCCTGCAGCTTCCAAATCTTGTTTGATAAATGGATAATCATATTCCTCGGGATCACAGAACTTAAGAATAAGCACTACTACCCCGTCAGCTTGCTGCCTATTAACCATGTCAATAAGGATTTTGCCCCGGAGTTTATCAGGATCACACACACAGGAACATCCTTCAAAGGCGGCAAACCGTTTGCCTAAACGAATAAAGGGATCAGTATCATCCGGAGTGTGGGTTCTAAACTGCCGGGAACTCTGAGCCAGATCGTCAGCCACAATGGTATATCCAAATTCACCCAAAAGATGCAACAGTTTATCAGGTTCAGTCATAATACCGGTAACTACAACACGAGGGCCTTTTCCCTTATTAACCGGGAGTGCTGATAATTCGGCTGTCAACTCTTCCACCAGAGCTAAATGTTTTTCTTTTAATATAAAGAAGGATGATTTTACTACTTGATGCCGCCAGTAGGGGTTAATTATGTCGGCATGTTCAGCAGCCACATCGAAAAACCTCATCATGGCAGCATGATGTTTGTTATACAGTTCAATACTAGCGTGCAAGGAGGAATCGGTTACCATATTTCCGGTAATCTCCTCCAGTCGTTTGGCAATATTGCGATACTCATTGGCGGTATATTCTATACCCGCTGGAATTTTTCGATTGTCAGGCAGAACTAATCCGATCACCGGAGTAAGAGGATCAGCAATTCTCATCATTAAAGGTATAACCCGCAGAGTATCACAGGTCTCAGGGAAGACAATGGCATCCAAATGTTTATAAGCGCCGGCGGCAGACAACTCCATTATCGCTTTGGCAATGGAGCAGCAAAAAGCCTGTACATATTCACTGGCCCGGGTTAAGGTAGTTTGTCCTCCCCAGATTCCGACTGGCAGCATACCAGCAGCGTGAACAACTTCTTCTGCACAGTGAATGGGTGCAATACCCACAGCTTTTTTGCCAGTTTCTGATTTCCATTTCATAACCATTTGGGCCGGATGATGAGCAATATATTCCATTTCTTTTAGAATTTCTTCAATGCGAGACAACGTTTTCACCCCCTAGTACTCAATTGCGGCTTCGTTCAATGGTCTCAAAAAGAGCTTGTATCCGGGTTACATACTGTGCCTCGGAAAATGCCCGCGGATCATCCTGGTCGCCATCAACAATGGTTACTGGCACACCGGTAACCTTGGTTATCTCCCGAGCCAATGCATATTGAGCAAAATCTTGATTTTTACAGCTGCGGTTGCAATGCATTACCACGCCGTCAATTGAGTAGTCTCTCACCATCCTCAGCATATTGTGGAAGCGGAAGGTGAACTCACGGTTAGAGAAGTTACCCATATAAGCTTTAGCCATACTCTTTAAGTCGGTAGTATCGTAAGTGACCGCCCAGTTATCGGGATAGGTGGAACCCACCATAACCGCATTATTCTCCTTAAAGGTGTTATTCATAAGACGGAGATTATACCATAGCGGTATACCGTCCCATAGAATACGGTATTTCTCTTCGGCCAGGTAGCCCTCACCCCGGGCAACCTTTTCGGCTAATTCATCACGCAGAAGGGTAAAAAATTCCACCGCTTTTTCATTACCCCGCGAACAGACGATCTGCGCCATATAGTTAAAGAAATCCAATCCGTTGAACGGACATGGTTTTTTCTTCCCAAATTCCATGCTTTCTTTCCAGAGCAGAGCAGCTTGATTGGAAAGATGCATAGATTCTTCAAACCGGCTGTAGTTAAAGGGTTTCCTGCAGATAGCTTCCAATTGGCTGATGGCATTTTCAAACTGACCTACCACATATTCCAGTTGATGTTCCGTTGGTTGTGGGGTAAATCCAAAGGGCAGGTCGATCATAATCAAGGGTACATTCAAACGTCTGGCCAGGATTTCATACCACTTGGTAACCGTGTCACAGATATTGTTGCAGCAGAACAGTAAATCGGGATAGGGCACTTTACCAGCAGCAGAATCACCTTTTTCTACATAGCCCAGATTAACTCGAGCATAGGAGCAAATATCGGCAGAATAACCCATGCTCTCCGCAATATCTATCATCTCCATAGAACCCTTTTTAGCCGCAATGGCTGCAGCATGATTCTCGGGATAAACAGTAACAATATCCATTGCCTCCAGGAATTCGCGGGGGGCAATAGAGGTAACCCAAGCTACCAGCTTACCCTCTTCGTGAGCTCGGTTAGCCTCTTCATAGTATTCTGCTTGTATTTTTTTGATTGCATCTTTGGCTGATAATTTGGTCATGATTCCCCTCCTCCCAGGGACCTGTTTTTTAAAAAATTCTGAATGATCTATTTAGGAATATAGGCCGAGGTTACTGTATTCAATGTTACAAATGTGCTGCCAATAGATTTGTTAATGCTGCTTTCGATGCTTTGATCCCGGCCTACTCCTAAATTTGGTTACTTAATAATTAAGCCTCAACTTTTATTAGGATTGAATCTCCCTGGGTTAAGCCTCCGCAGATGCCCATAACACCATATCCTCCGCCGCGACGCTTCAATTCATGTATCATGGTCAGTACGATTCTGGCACCGCTGGCGCAGTTAGCATGACCTGTGGAGATGGCACTGCCGTTAACATTCATCTTCTCTTTGATCTGCTGGTATTTGGTTTCATCCATATCTGCAAGTATCTTGGCGCTTACCAGCGGAACACAAGCAAAGGCTTCGTTAATTTCAACTATATCCATATCATCAATAGTCATATTAACTTCACTCAGACATTTCTTTATAGCTACAGCTGGTGCGATCGGTAGTTTGCGGGGATTGGCACCGGTCGTAACCGCATTGACTACTGTCGCCAAAGGTTTTACACCTAATTCTTCAGCTTTTTTGCGAGTGGTTACTACCATTGCTACCGCTCCGTCGTTTAATCCCGGTGCGTTTCCAGCCGTTATACCGCCAACGTTATTGAAAATGGTAGGCAGTTTGGCCAGTTTTTCCAAAGTAGTTTCTGGTCTGTACTGTTCATCTATATCCAGGAGTTTTACACTGCCGTCTTTTTGTTTTAATTCCCAGGGTTTAATTTCTTCTTTGAATTTACCAGCTTTCCAAGCTTCACCATATTTTTGGTGGCTGCGCAGTGCCCATTGATCCTGCTCTTCGCGGCTAATTCCATATTCAACCGCTACTTCACCTGAATCTACTGATACCGGATTGTATCTTACATATCCCAGAGGTGACAGTGGATCGAACAGTTTGAGAGCCCCTATCTTGCTGCCCTTAAATCTGATGTCGCGCAGTAGATAAGGTACGGATGAAAAATGAGTTGCACCACCGCACAATACTATCTGGGCATCTCCTGCTTTTAAGGCACGGATTGCATAGAGAATTGCCGATGAACCGGATACGCAAGCCTTATCAAAAGTGCAGCAAGGAGTTTCGGGGGGCAGGCCAGCTTCCAGCAAGCTCTGTCTGCCAACGACGGGGGTAAATACATCGTCGGTATTAGAGGTATCTCCACATCCCCACCATACTTCATCGATTTGTTCAGGTGTGAGGCCGGCTCTCTTTATGGCCTCTTTCATAACTTCAGCGCCTAGGTCAATTACGTTGACATCCTTTAGAGAACCGCCGAAACGGCCAAAAGGAGTGCGTACACCACTGATTATGACATAGTCATTGCTACTACTCATGAATAAAACCCTCCCTACAATTCTCCTGAAAATTCTCCTATGTCGATGCTACTTGTTGTAAGTGTAGAAACCTTTACCAGTTTTTCTGCCCAGTTCACCTGCCCTTACCATTTGCCGTAGCAACGGCGCAGCTTTGTATGCAGGTCCCAAGTCGTTTTCCAGGGTTCCTAGGCCATGTTCAACAATATCTAAGCCAACCAGGTCCATGAGAGCACATGGTCCGATGGGCCAATTAGCGCAAAGTTTCATGGCTTTGTCAATTTCTTCAGGCTTATTGCCTTCCATAACCAGCTTGCAAGCTTCGTTTTGCACCACATCCAGCAACCGGCTGACAATAAATCCGGCATAATCAACAGCTAAGCAAGCTTGACGGCCGATTGACTCCACATATTTGACAGCCGCATCCATTACTTCATCTGAAGTTAACCGACCTCTAATCAGCTCAACCCCCGGCATTACAGGTACCGGGTTCATAAAGTGAATGCCGCAAACCTGTTGAGGACGTTGAGTTGCTGATGCCAGAATTGTGATTGGTAAAGTAGAAGTATTGGAACCAAATATTGCTTCTGGTTTACATACCGCATCCAAACGCTTGAACGTTTCCAATTTCAGTTCCAATACTTCAGGTATAGCTTCAATTACCAGGTCCGCATCTTTTGCTGCATCTTCCAGACTCAAGGTAGTAGAAATGCGGGATAGAATTACATCTACTTCTTCTGCTGCGATCTTCCCCTTGCTAGCCAGTTTAGAAAGACTGTTCTTGATAGTGTTCATGCCTTTTTGCAGTGCCTCTTCAGTTATGTCCTGCATAACCACTTGGTAGCCTGCCTGAGCACTGACCTGGGCTATACCATTGCCCATTGCTCCTGCACCTAATACTGCTATGTTCTTAATGCCGAACATGTTTTTTACCTCCTTGTCCTATTTACCTTTAAACTCCGGTTTGCGCTTTTCAATAAAAGCGGCTATGCCTTCATGGTGATCCTCAGTGGCAAAGCTTTCTGCCCATAGTCCGATTTCCAATTGCAAACCGGAATTAAGATCCAACTGTATCCCAGTATCTATTGCATTTTTGGCAAACTCCAGGATTACACTGGAATGTTTAATAAAGCTTTCTGCCATAGCAATTGACTCCGGAATCAATTCGGTAAGTGGAACCACCTTATTGACTAACCCGATGGTCAAAGCTTCCTGAGCTGTAATTATTTTTCCGCTGAATATGAGTTCTTTCGCTTTAGCTACTCCAATAAGGCGAGGGAGCCTTTGGGTTCCTCCCCCTCCCGGGATAAAACCCAGGCCGATTTCCGGTTGCCCCAGCTTAGCATTTTCTGAAGCAATTCTTATATCACAGCACATGGCAACCTCTAGTCCACCACCGAGAGTGTAGCCGTTTAAGGCAGCAATAGTTGGTTTAGGACAATTTGCGATAACCTGCTGAGCAGCATTATTCCTGATGGAAATCTGCCGTGCTTCATAAAAACTGCAGTCGGCAAACTCCTTGATATCCGATCCAGCTGCAAAAGCTTTCTCACCTTTACCGGTAAGAATAATGGCTCTAACAGCAGGGTCGGTTTGAGCTTGTTCAAAAGCCGATTTGAGTTCGGAAAATACATGTCCATTCAAAGCATTCAATACTTCAGGACGATTAATGGTAATCAATGCGATCTTACCATTTATGGTGTAATCCAATGTCTTGTAACTCATACTAGCTATCTTCCTTTGCAATCATATTCGATATAATTCGCTCAGAATAGACAAAAATATTTCACTAATCCTTTATTATTAAGCATAACGGTAAAAGAATTGATGGTCTATGGATGTAGTTGCTAAATGGTCATATGAGTATACCGTGTTGCTCATTTTTCAACTTGTGTGAATGGCCAATGCTCTTTTGCCTCTTATTGAATTGTCATGTCACGCCTTATGTAATTGGGCTGGTCAGTTCTAACAGTTATCGAAGATCTGACGGTTCAAGGGTTGAAGGTTATGTAGAAGGGATAAATGAAGCTGCTATGGGGAGTTGACAGCAATTTTGTTTCCAAAACTGCTGGTAGTTAAACTATATGTGCGGAAAGTGAATATTAAGTTAAATGATAAACACTTGAAATAGCTATCTAGCGAATTATACCTTTTAGCTTTACCAATGAAAAAAGATCAAAATCAATTGCGCCGAATCACCTGATGCCGGGATAATGGTATGTTCCTGGGAACCTTGAAAAAAGGCAGTATCGCCTTCATATAGGGTATATTCTTCATCACGGAATTGTAAACGCACTGATCCTTCCACCACATAGATGAATTCATGGCCATTGTGAGATACAAACCGCTTCATGGCTATGGATTCCTTGCCAATAACCAGTAAAAAGGTATCAATATCTGTGGAACCAGCCATGCGGTAATAGGTATAACCAGACTTTCCGGGTACGCCGGTAACCAGATGCTTCCGCTCTCTTTCGCGGACAATAGTAGCTCGACGTTTTGTTACCAAAGAATTCTGCTCCAGTAAGTCAAAAAAATTGATTCCTAAAGCCTTGGCGATATTCATAAGCATGTCCAGGTGAACGGTGGCCTTATTGCTTTCTATTTTACTGATCATACTTTTACTAACGTTGCATTTGGCCGCCAATTCAGTCTGGGACATTCCAGCCTTTTTGCGAAAAGTTTTTATTCTGTTGGCCACAGTGCGTTGAACATCTTCCATGGTTACTCCTTGCTTTTTAAATAATATAGTGTTTACATCGCAACATATTATGATATGACTGTATCTAATTATAGCACTTAACTAAAATTAATATCAATTCCGACAATATTATTTATACACCAATCATTATTTGTCATATATACATTATATTGGTATTTATTAAACCCCTTGACGCATCATAAGTAAACTACAAAGAGATCCCAGAAGACCGAAAGCGGTCAAATACATTAGCCCTATTCCATAGCTGCCGCTTAACTGTATCAGCAGACCTATTATAACCGGAGCTAATGCAGAAACTAGATTAGCAATTCCATTCACCAAACCAGTGCCAGTTCCCATCAGGTGCGAAGGAAAAGTGGACTGGACAATGGTCCACAAGGGAGCATAGAGCATTTGATTAAACACCGGTGCTGACACTACCAATGCAGCTGATAAAGCATTGGACGGTACCACAGCTGACAGCAAAATGCAAAGGGAAGCTCCGGCCAGGCCAACTACACCGAACACTGATCTTCTAGACAGCTTGTCAGACATAACCCCACCAAAGGCTACTCCCAAAGCGGCTGCTCCATAGGGAATAGAGGCTACCCATCCTAAAGATTCCAGGGAAAATCCCCGGGCTATGTTCAGATACTGGGGCACCCAGGTGGCTATCCCCCACCAAATAGATAAATAGGCACTGTATGCTACAGTAATAAGCCAAAATTGTGTTGACTTAAGAATCGGTTTAATGTCCTTCATGCCCCCAGCCAGAAGTGACTTATTGGATGAACGCGGCACCGACTCTTGTAAATAATGTTGTTCATTTTTGGTAATGAAGGTGTTTTGGTGGGGATAATCAGTTACCATTTTGTTAGCCAGGGGTATTAAGACAATCAGTCCTAATCCACCGCTGAGATAAAGAATATATTCCCAACCGCAATGGGAAATTAAATAGGTAAATAGTGGCACCGCCAGTAATGGTCCTATACACCCCACACCATAAACGGCATTAGCTTTGCCGCGTTCCTCTACTGGGAACCAGTTGTTGACAATAATGCTCTGGGTCGGATAGTGTATGCCCTGTCCAATTCCCAGTATTACTCTGGATGACAGCATTACTGCAAAACTTGCTGCCAGGGCTCCCATAAACATGGCTGAAGCAGCAATCAGTAAACCAAGCAACATGGCCTTGCGAGGTCCTAATAGATCCCCAATAGGTGCACCGATCACATTGCTAAAAGCATAAGGGATCAAAAACAAAGTCATTAATAAACCCTGTTGGGCTGATTGACCAATGAGCCCAAGATCAGACAGAAACCGTTCATCCACTATTAATATGCCGATATTTACCCTCTGCAGATATACTGCAATCCAGATTAGAAAAAGAAATGATACCACCAGATATCGGTAAGGTATTCTCTTAATTAAAATTCCAGGCATCTGCTGCTCTCCTCATTACTTAACTCCTGCTGGCATAAACAAGGTTTGGCCGGGTAAGACTCCCGGCCAAACCTTTAATTAACTTGTAATAAATCCAGTCTTAGTTGGTCACACCGTCTCTTAGCATACCAATTTGCCGGTATCCATTGGCCTCAGCTAACGACTGTTTTTTGCCACTGGCAACATCCAATATTAATGCCAGCAGCTCCTGAGCAGCCTGGTCCAAATCTTTACCCTCCAGAAGAGCACCAGCATTATAATCGATCCAATTATTTTTACGGTTAGAAACGGCATTATTTGATCCCACTCTAATCAGGGGTACTGCAAATCCCGCCGGGGTTCCCCTTCCAGTTGTAAATACTGTCACAACTGCTCCGGCAGCTTCTTGATTGGTTATTCCCACTAAATCATTTCCGGGGCCGCTTATTAAATTGAAACCTTTTGCCTTAATGGTCTCGCCATATTTAAGCACATCGGTTACGATAGCCTGGCCACCTTTTTGGGTGCAACCCAGAGATTTTTCTTCCAGTGTTGAAATACCACCCGCTTTATTTCCCTGCGTTGGATTATCATAGATAACCTGATCGTATTTTTTAAAATATTGTTTATAATCATTTATCATATCCACTAATTTTCTAAAAACTTCTTCATTGGCAGCCCGGTTCATTAGAATATGCTCAGCTCCGAACATTTCAGGTACTTCGGTCATTATGACCGTACCTTCAAAACCAGTAATAATATCAGTCACTCTGCCCACAACTGCATTAGCAGTGATACCGGAAAAACCGTCTGACCCCCCGCAGTTTACTGCTAAAATCAAATCTGATAACGGCCTTGTTTCCCGTTTGAAGGATGCAGCATAGGCATAAAGCTCATCGATTAGGCCCATTCCTGTGACTATTTCGTCTTCTTCTTCCTGGCAGATCATGGATTTTATCCTTTGCGAGTCGAACTTACCGAGTACGGGCAGAAAAGCATCCAAATTATTGACCTCACAACCTAAACTTACCAGCAGCACTCCGCCGGCATTGGGATGTTTGGCCAGGTTAGCCAGTATTCTCTGGGTATTTAGTAAATCCTGGTCCATCTGACTGCAGCCATTAGGATGGGTCAAGGCATAAAATCCATCAAAGTTTTCGGTGCGGGGATATTTTTGATTAGCCAGCTCTACTATTTTCTGCACAGGACCGTTGGCACAAAACACCGTTGGTATAACCCATATTTCATTACGAATTCCAACCCGTCCGTCTGGACGGCGATAACCTTCGAAGGTGGGCATATCGCCTTTAACTTCGATTGGATTGAAGTTAGGCTGGTAGTGATATTCAATAATATCCGATAAATTTGTCTTGATATTATGAGTATGAACATACTGCCCTTGGGGAATATCCTCAACAGCATGGCCGATGGGATTGCCATAGCGAATAACATTTTCCCCGGCTTTGATATCGCAGGTAGCAATTTTATGCCCCATAGGAATGTCACTCAACAGGGTGATTTTTTGATTTTGATCTTCGATAATGGCTCCCTTTTTAAGAGAACTGGCAGCAATTACTACGTTGTCATTTGCATGAACCCTTAGTACATTTCCCACTCTAATCATTCCTTCCTACATATTTGTCAGTACAGCAGGATTAGCTAAATTCAATGGTCTTTCTCCTCTTAATACCCGGACAATTTCTTGGGCAGCCTGTTGCTGCAAGCTTTCTTGCGCTTCTTCAGTATACCAGGCCGAATGAGGCGTGATTATCACATTTGGTAAAGTCAGCAATTCATTGTCGGGATCAATAGGTTCTTTTTCACTTACATCAAGAGCGGCCCCGGCAATTTTATCAGTTCGCAGGGCTTGAATCAAGGCATCCTCATCCACCAAAGCTCCCCTAGCAGTATTTACCAGAAGACAATTATTTTTCATCTTGGCTAAAGCTTTAGCATTTATTAAATGCACTGTTTGTTCGGTGACCGGTATATGAAGAGACAAGATATCAGCCGAACTTAATACCGTTTCCCAATCCACCAGCTTAACCTGGTTTGATTCAGCAACTTTGGTATCAACGTAGGGATCATAGGCTATCACCTGCATACCGAAGGCTTTAGCTTTACTGGCTACCATACGTGCGATCCGGCCAAAACCCACCAGTCCTAAAGTCTTGCCCCGTAAGCGAAACAATGGTTTGGCCAATTTATAATCCCATTGTCCTTGGTGAATATACTCATTAAGCTGTGTTATTTTGCGAGCACTAGTTAACATTAGAGCTATGGCATGGTCTGCTATATCCTCAAGACCGTAGTCAGGAATGTTGGCTACCATTATTCCATGTTTTGTAGCAGCCTCTAGGTCGATACAGTCAAGTCCCACACCGTACCGTACTATGGCCCGACACCTTTGCATATGGTCCATTACGCGACTAGTTATATGAGCATACTGGACCAGCAACGCGTCAGCATCTCTGGCCGCTTCTATTAACTCCTGCTCAGTTTGACACTGACACCTGACAAACTCCGCCCCCACCTGGGCTATGGCTTCTTCTTCCCAACGCAAGGTCTCATATTCATAATCAGTGATAACTACTTTTAGAGAAGTTGTCATCTATTAACACTCCAATCGGATAAAAACAACTGCTGCGTTGCCCTTTATTATAAAAAAATTCAGCTAAATAAGGTGTTAACATCGGATATTAATAGTCAACATTTTGAGAATAGTTGAAAAGAAGTCCACACGAGCAAATAAATTAATTATTAGGAAAATAGGCAGGTGGAATTTCCAGACCGCAAAGCCTGGTAAGTCTCTGGGAAGTGTATAGTTAGCGGTGATAAACTAAATAAAAGTGTTTGTATTAGTATACTCGTAGACTGATTTAATACAGGCAATCATAAGGCTTAGCCTGTTTTTACCATCGGTCCAATGACATAGTAAAAGTCTCGGTATCATCAATATTATCTAAATCCTGACTGAGCTTTCTTTGTATTTCCTGTATTTGTCCCTGGAAGTTTATATAGTCACTGCGCTGTACTTGATGCTCACTTCGACTAGCCAAATCGGCAAACACCCGTTCCAATTCCTCTAGATATCCTAGGGCTTCGCTTAACAGGGTTTCAGAATTCATATTGCTTACCTCCTGTTTTTTCTTTAGTTTGCTCCTGAGCAACTGGTTCCAAACGGTTTTTCTTTGTAGTAAGGCTGAATAATAAACTAACAAATTCAAAAAATATGGACAATGATACTTCTTGAAAGGAGAAACGCCATGAAGCATAATCCTGATGATCGCAGCGATAATGTAGAGAGAATACAGTTCAACATTGACCACACCATACGTAATATGGAGTTGGCTGAGGAAATGATAGAGGAAATCGATAATCCCAAGACAAAGAAAGCTTTACAGGAAAAAAATGAACGCCGGGAAGAAGCACTGAACCGGATGAGATTGGAAATACGTGACGAAGCTCTTGACCGGGAGAGGGGTTACGATTAAAAGTAACAAGTAAACATTCATAGAACCAGGAACGCTCTTAAAGAGCGTCCCTGGATAAATTATTTTAATTAGTCCCTAGTGGGAATGAAAGCACCATGTGAAGCACTGACTGCGTTTTTGCGATACTGATAAAGGCTGCCCTGAACCGGGCTATATTGGGGAGGCTTGATTTCTTTTCTCCTGGCTTCCAGGTTCACATCCAAAACTTCAATTCTCCCTTTAATAACGTCCACATGAATCATGTCGCCGTCTTGTAAATAGGCAATAGGACCGTCATCAAACGCCTCGGGGCAGATATGGCCTACAAAACAACCATTGTTAGACCCAGAAAAGCGTCCGTCCGTAATCAGGCAAACTTTTGCTCCCAATCCCATGCCCACCAGTGTTTTCATAGCTCTCCACATTTCCGGCATGCCGGGACTGCCTTTAGGGCCTTCGTTGCGTATAACTATCACTTCTCCGCCTTTAATTTCACCAGCTCTGATACCTTGCAGGGCTTCCTGTTCGCCCTCGTAAATCTTGGCAGGCCCTGTAAACTGGTGAGCCTCAGCAGGAATTGCCGCCGGCTTGGTAACTGCCCCTTCTGGGGCCAGGTTGCCCTTTAAGATAGCTATGCCCCCATACTTGTGGACCGGATTGTTTAATGACCTGATAACATCCTTATTGCGGTTTACAACCGGGCTAAGATTTTCTGCTACGGTCTTACCATTACAGGTCATACAATCACCATTTATATAATCACCCAGTTCCTCCATAATTGCCTGTACCCCTCCGGCTTCATAAAAGTCCACCAGACTGTAGATTCCGGCAGGCATCATGGAGATCAGATGAGGAATCTCCATGCTGACCCGGCCGAATTCGAATATATCCAAATCAACCCCCGCCTGGTAAGCTATGGCCAGTATATGCAATACTGCATTGGTAGATCCCCCGATAGCAGAATTAACTCGGATAGCGTTTAGTAAACTCTTTTTAGTAATGATATCCCCGGGACGAATATCCTGACGAATCAGATTCATTATAGCCTGTCCGGTCTCAAAGGCAATGCTTTGGCGCCGGGAATATACTGCAGGAATAGCCGCACACTCCGGCAGAGACATACCCATTGCTTCGGCTAGACAGCACATGGTATTGGCTGTTCCTAACATGGCACAGGAACCAATGGTGGGAATAGCATTGTTTTCTATCCAGGCAAATTTCTCCTGAGAAATTTTACCAGATTTTAGCGCTCCAACTGATTCACCAATTGCTGAATGATCTAAAAATTCTCCCCCATAGGGATTACCTTCTTTCATATGCCCAGGCAGAGCAGGTCCCCCATTTATAAAAATAGCAGGCAGGTTCAGGCGCAAGGCTGCCATAATCATGCCTGGAACTATTTTGTCACAGGAGCCCAGAAGGACTATGCCATCTAGCTGATGTGCCTGTACCATGATTTCTACATCATTAGCTATTACATCGCGGCTGGGCAGAACGTATTTCATACCCTCATGTCCATTGGCTATGCCATCGCAGCATCCAATGGTTCCAAATTCCAGTGGTGTTCCTCCTGCTTCGTAAATACCCTGTTTTACTCGTTGAACCAGCTGGCGGAGAATGGTATGACCAGGACAAATATCGCTGAAAGAGCTCACTACCCCAATCAGCGGTTTTTCTAACTCGGCATCACTGTAACCTCCCGATTTGTAAAGGGCCCGTACAGTAGCCCCTTCCGGTCCCTGCATAATACTTTGACTCCTAGTGTTCATAGTGCTACCTCCCTTAATAAACTACCATTTCCTTTTAATATCTCTTGAAATCACAGTATTTCATTTTTGTTTCAAAGAGCTCTCCCTCTTGTTAATTACATCTTTGTGTAATTATGGATAATGGTGTGC
>Ga0079305_1000950_pt1 | contig 46434 bp, 53 predicted proteins | sample LMS_cellobiose_e_FD_79183 | JGI IMG/M metagenome (GOLD analysis project Ga0079305, IMG submission 79183) | Rumen-fistulated moose microbial communities from Alaska, USA - LMS_cellobiose_enrichment | ecosystem: Host-associated > Mammals > Digestive system > Stomach > Rumen fluid ... | reverse complement strand
CGCGGCGCCGCCGATGAGCCCGCCGTCCACATCCGGCTGTGCGAGCAGCTCCGCCGCGTTCTTCGCGTTCATCGAGCCGCCGTACTGGATGGTCATGGCTTCAGCAGCAGCGTCGCCGTAGAGCTTAGCGACCACGGTGCGGATATAATGATTGACCTCGTTGGCCTGTTCGGCGGTTGCGGTCTTGCCGGTGCCAATTGCCCAGACCGGCTCGTAGGCGATGATAATGCGACTGAGTTCCTCCGCCGAAACGCCGCCGAGCGCGACCTTGGTCTGCATGCCGACGATCTCTTCGGTGATGTCCGCTTCCCGCTGTTCAAGCAGCTCGCCCACACAGAGGATTACATCGAGGCCCGCATCGAGCGCGGCACGCACCCGCAGGTTGACGGTCGCGTCGGTCTCTCCGAAATATTGGCGGCGTTCGCTGTGGCCGATGATGACGTATTTGACTCCCATCTCGGTGAGCATGCCGGCGGAAATCTCGCCGGTGAAGGCGCCGGACGCCGCCCAATGGCAGTTTTCCGCGCCGACTTCGATGTTGGTGCCTTTGGTGGCTTCAAGCGCGGTTTCCAGGTTGGTGTAGGGCACGCAGATGATCACGCTGCAATCCGCGTCCTTGACGAGGAGTTTCAGCTCATTGATGAGCGCCTGTGCTTCCGGGCGGGTTTTGTTCATTTTCCAGTTGCCTGCGATAACTGCTTTCCGAACCGCTTTATTCATAACTGCATTCTCCTTTATTCTTGTCATTGGAACAGCGAAAAAAGGGAGCGGATTTGCCCGCTCCCTTTCGGATTACTTGTCGTTGAGGGCCGCGATGCCGGGCAGCTCCAGTCCCTCGAGGAATTCGAGCGAAGCGCCGCCGCCGGTGGAGATATGGGTCATCCTGTCGCCGAAGCCCAGCTTGGTGACCGCCGCCGCGCTGTCCCCGCCGCCGATGATCGAGATTGCGCCGCTGTCCGCCACCGCGGTCGCGACCGCGAGGGTGCCTTTCGCAAAGGCCTCGAATTCAAATACGCCCATCGGTCCGTTCCACACAACCGTGCCCGCGCCTTTGATGGCGTCGCAGAAGAGTTTTTCAGTCTTGGGGCCGATATCCATACCCATCCAGCCGTCCGGGATCTTGTCGCTGTCAACCAGCCTGCTCTGGCAGTTCGGATCGAATTTGTCACCGACGAGGTTATCGACCGGCAAAAGCAGGCTCACGCCCTTGGCTTTCGCCTTGGCGAGCATTTCCTTGGCCAGTTCGAGCTTATCCTCTTCGCAGAGCGAATTGCCGATCGAGTGTCCCATTGCCTTGATGAAGGTGTAGGCCATACCGCCGCCGACGATCAGGGTGTCAACCTTCTCAAGCAGGTTATTGATGACGCCGATCTTATCCGAAACCTTCGCGCCGCCCAGGATCGCGACGAACGGGCGTTTGGGGTCGGAAAGGGCTTTGCCCATGATGGTGATTTCCTTCTGGATGAGGTAACCGCAGACCGCCGGAAGGTACTCCGCGACGCCGGCGGTGGAAGCGTGGGCGCGATGGGCCGAGCCGAACGCGTCGTTGACATAGATTTCCGCGAGGGAAGCAAACGCCTTCGAAAGCGCCGGATCGTTCTTGGTCTCGCCCTTTTCAAAGCGGACGTTCTCAAGCATCAGCAGCTCGCCGGGTTTTAAGGCCGCGGCTTTCGCCTTGGCGTCCTCGCCGACAACGTCTTTGGCCATTTCGACCGGTTTGCCCAGCAGCTCACCGAGGCGTTTGGCGACTGGAGCAAGCGAGAACTCCGGTTTCACTTCGCCCTTCGGACGGCCGAGGTGCGAACAGAGGATGACCGCCGCATTCTTTTCAAGCAGGTATTTGATGGTCGGAAGCGCAGCCACAATGCGTTTGTCCGATGTGATCACGCCATCCTTCAGCGGGACGTTGAAGTCGCAGCGGACCAGCACTTTTTTGCCGGATACGTCGATGTCTTCCACCGACTTTTTGTTGTAGGAAGTCATGTTTGCCACCCTTTCTCGATTTTCTGTTTTTGGGTTTTCCCCGATTTTCAACAACTCTGTTAATTAATCAACAATCCATGGATTATTCTACGGCATCGGCTTTTTTTTTGCAAGCGTTTTGCGCGATTTTCCATGGTTTCAACAGCTTCCAAAGTTAGTTTGCGCAATTCTTTGGGGATTATTTTCCATAGGATACCGGTCTGAGAAAAATCCCCCGGCAGACACCGGGGGATTTTTATTTTTCAGGCCAGATAATCCTGTTCGCGCGCGCGGGTATTCAGCCGCTTCTCCCCGCGCACGATCATGGCGACCGCCTTGGGACCCGCGTTGATTGTGATGGCGGCGCCAAGCTGGAATTTTGCCTTTGGCGCGTGCCCGAACCGCTTGGAAATCTCCTTCCAGAGATCTTCTCCGTACTGTTCAATGCTGCCGTACGCCACCACCGTGGGGGCTTTTTTGTCGCTGGCATGCGCAAGTCCCTGTTCGCAGACGCGGACCACCACATTTTTGTCACCGCGCACCTTTTCCACCACCGCGGTCACGCCGTCGATGATCGAGATGACCGGCCGCAAGCCGAGCACGTCGCCCACAAAGGCAGCGGCGGCAGGGACGCGTCCCGAGCGGCGGACATATTCGAGCGAATAGGGGGCGAAATAAATCTCCACGCAGGAGAACCAGTCATCCAGGAATACGGTGACCTCATCGGCGGTTTTGCCCGCCTTGATGAGCTTGGCAGCTTCCACGATCGGATAGCCGTAACCGATGGAATAGGAGCCTGAATCAAGCACCGTGATGTTCATTTTGTCCACAGCCTCCGGGGTGTCCTCATAAAACTGCTTCTTGGCAAAGACCGCCGCCTGGAACATATTGGACCCCTTTGAGGTGATGGTCGTGTTGATCACATCCGTGTAGCCCTGCTCATAAGCGTCCTGGTACGCTTGGGCGTAGGTCACCGACAGGATGTGGCTGGTGACTGGCAGCTCCCTGGCCGCTGTCAGCCGCTCATAAAATTCCGGAATGGTAAAATCCACCCGTTCGAGATAGCCCTTGCCGTCGATTGCAATTGGGATCGGCAGCATGACGATCCCGCCCGTGAGCAGGTCCGCGTCCGGGATGTCGCAGGCGGAATCGGTCATTAAAAGGATTTTCTGGTCGTGCTGTTTCTTTTTTGCCATACATGATCTCCTACCACTGATATTGGGTGAGTTGTCCGTGATTTTTGAGCGCCGGGAACCCCCATTGACGCAGCGCTTCATAAGTTGCGACCGCCACTGTATTGGAAAGGTTCAGGCTGCGCGCACCGGCAATCATCGGCAGGCGCACGCAGCGCTGTGGGTTTTGATAGAGCAGATCTTCCGGCAGACCCGCGTCCTCCCGGCCGAAAACGATATAGGCATTGTCCGGATAAGCGATTTCGGTGTAGATATGCGGCGCTTTGGTGGTGAAATAAAAGAATTCACCCTGGTTCTTTTCAAAAAATTCCGAGGTTGAAGCATAGGTGGTGATGTCCAGCAGATGCCAGTAATCAAGCCCCGCGCGTTTTAGTTTCGCATCGGTGATCGCAAAGCCCATCGGCCCCACCAGATGCAGCCGTGCGCCGGTCGCGGCACAGGTGCGGGAGATATTCCCCGTGTTCTGCGGGATTTGGGGCTCAATGAGGACAATGTTTAAAGTTGGCATCCGGGCGGCATCTCCAATATGAATTTTTGCGGGCAGGACATGTCCGCCACACCATATAATTTACCATCCTTTTACACGGTTCGTCAAGTAGCAATTGTTACATTTTGCTGATGCGGATATTGAAAGCGCCTTTCAGATTTGATTTTTTCCAAAAACAGCGGAAAGTTGCACCTGCGTGCAACTTTCCGCTGTTTTTGCCGTATGGGTGAAAGGATGTGACCTATGAAACAATCGGATGAAGCGAAACGCCGCGAGCTGTTCTGCATTTTTATGGCGCGGGGATTTTCTCCGGAGGAATCGGTTCGCCGGGCGGGTTATGGCGCCGGGGACTGCGGCAGGCAGTCAGCGGCGCTTCTGGGAGATGCAAAGGTGCGCAGGCGGATCTCCAGGCTGATGAAGGACCTCTGTTGCCGCGCGCCTGAGCAGACCGCGCGCGCCGGGCTCGAACGGCTGGCGCTGGGGGACGTGGGAGGTGTACTCGCGCTTTTGGGAGACGAGGAGACCTTTATCCGGGACGCGGATCTGTTCCATGTGGCAGAGTTGAGGCGGCCCAAGGGCGGTGGGATCGAGCTTAAATTTTACGATCGGCTGCGGGCGCTTTCGCTGCTGGCAGAAATGGGGGCAGGTGGGGACGGCGCGGCTGGGTCGCTCCTTTCCGCCTTGGAAAAATCAGCCCGTGCCGTGGGAAGTGCAGAGGATGCCTGAGTTTTCCCGTTTCTCAAAAAAACAGCTCGCCGCGATGACCTGGTGGCATCCCCAAAGCCCGCATCATGGCCGCGGCGCAATTATCTGTGACGGCGCCGTGCGTTCGGGCAAGACGCTCTGCCTTTCCATTGGGTTTACCGTGTGGGCGATGTCCTGCTTTTCTGGACAGGATTTCGCACTCTGCGGCAAGACGGCCGGCGGGCTGCGCAGAAATCTGATCACGCCGTTGCTTTCCTGCCTGCCTGCGCTTGGCTATGCCTGCAGCGACCGGCGTTCGCGCGGATATCTCGAAATCTCATACGGCAGGCGCATGAACCGCTTTTACCTGTTTGGCGGGCGCGACGAAAGCAGCGCGGCGCTCATCCAGGGGGTGACCCTCGCGGGCGTGCTGCTCGATGAGGTGGCGCTCATGCCGCGCTCGTTTGTCGAGCAGGCGCTGGCCCGCTGTTCTACGGAAGGCGCGCGGTTCTGGTTTTCCTGCAACCCGGAGTATCCGCAGCACTGGTTCTATCGCGAGTGGATTCAAAAGGCGGCGGAGAAGAACGCCCTTTACCTGCATTTCACTATGCGTGACAATCCGTCGCTTTCCCCTGCCGTCCTGCAGCGGTACGAAAATCTTTACGCGGGCGCCTTCTACGAACGGTTCGTATTGGGGAAATGGGTGGCAGCCCAAGGCGCTGTTTACCCGATGTTTGACGAAAGTGCGCATGTGGTAAAAAAAGCACCCGTCTGCGGACGTTTTTTCATCTCCTGCGACTACGGGACGGTCAATCCGGCTTCGTTTGGACTGTGGGGGGAGCATGCGGGGGTTTGGTACCGGCTCGCGGAATATTACCACGACTCCCGCGTGACAGGTGAACTGCGTACCGATGAGGAATACCATCAAGCGCTTATGGAACTTGCGGGGGGCCGGAAGATCGAAGCGGTGATCGTTGACCCGTCGGCGGCGAGTTTTCTCGCGTGTATCAGGCGGCACGGTGTCTTTCGGGCAATCCCGGCGAAAAATGAGGTGGCGGACGGCATCCGTATGGTGAGTAGCCTGCTGAAGGAACAGAAGCTCCTTTTCTGCGCGGGGTGTCGGGACACAATCCGGGAATTTTCCCTCTACCGCTGGGACAACAGGGCGGGAAAGGATCAGCCGTTCAAAGAACATGACCATGCGATGGATGATATCCGGTATTTTGTGATGACCGCGCTCGTAAAGGACACATGCCCGTTTTTCGCCGCTTCGGTCAGCCGGGCGGATGGGCTGCGCGGACATTCCGATGGGTTCTTTGGATGAGGCGCCCGGCGCGGAGCCGCCGCGCCATTTGGGCCGCGTCCAGGAGGGACGCGGCCGCCCGCGGAAGTGGGCCGCCGCGCAGCGGGGCAAATGGCGCGTGTTGTGATAAAGGAGGAAACCTATGAAAATTTGGAACCTATTGCGGCACAGAGAACCGGCGGTGAGCGTGCAGACCGCACGGGAAGGGGTGAACGTGTGGAACGATACACTTTTGCTCTATGGCCGCGACTGTGCGGTTTACGACGGACTGCGCCGCTCGATTCCCATCATTGACGCGGCCATCGACAAAATTTGCCGGCTGGTGGGCGGCTGCGCGCCTGTCTGCGAAAACCGAAAGGCACAGGCGGAACTAGAAACCTTTTTCCGGGAGGTACAGGTGGGCGCTTCCTCCCGTGGGATGGAAAGCTTTCTGCGCTGTTATCTCGACAGCCTGCTCACCTATGGGAATGCGGTGGGAGAAGTGGTGCTTTCCGCCGATGGAGAATCGGTCGCAGGACTCTATAATGCTCCGATCGAGAATGTCTGTTTTCAGAATGCCGCCTCGCCGTTTGATCTGAAGCTTTGCGCCATGAAAAACAGCCTGACGCCAGTCCCGGTCCCGTATCCGGAACTGATCGTCCACACAGCGCTTTCGCCGCGTGCGGGGCAAGTGCTTGGGACTTCCATCCTGGATGGGCTGCCGTTTGTATCGGACATTCTGATGAAGATCTATGCTTCAATGGGGCAGAATTTCGAACGAATCGCCAACCTGCGTTATGCGGTGACCTACAAGCCGGGCGCTTCCAGTGTTGACCGGGCGTATGCCCGGGAGATCGCGGAAAACATCGCAACTGAATGGGCCGACGCGATGAATGAGAGCAAGCGGGGCCGAATCAAAGATTTTGTCGCAGTGGGCGACGTCGATATCAAGGTGATCGGCGCGGACAACCAGATGATCGGCACCGAAGTCCCGGTACGGCAGATGCTTGAACAGATCGTTGCAAAGCTTGGCATCCCACCGTTCCTTCTGGGGCTCAGCTGGTCGACAACCGAACGCATGAGTACGCAGCAGGCTGACATCCTCACCAGCGAACTGGAAAGTTACCGTCGGCTGCTCACGCCTGTGCTCGTGAAGATCTGCCGGATTTTCCTGCGGGTGCGCGGGTACAGCTGCGATACGGATATTGTGTGGGACAATATCAACCTGCAGGATGAACTGGAACTGGCGAACGCGCGTCTGACCGGTCTGGAAGCCGATAAGCTCGCGTTTGAACTCAAAACACTGGAGGGGAAAAAATGAAACATGCGATGATTCTCAAAACCGCGCAGAGTGTCCCGGTTACGCCCGAACAGCTCGCCAAGATTAACGCGTTTTCCCGCCGGGAACTTTCGGCTGAGGAGGTTTACGTCTTTTCGCTCGTCCTCTGCGACAACGAGATCGACCGCGATTACGAGCGGTTCCCGGTTGAGAGCATGCAGGCGCTGGCCGGACTTTTCGTCGGAAAGACAGGGATCTTCGACCACAACCCGAAAGGGGAAAATCAAAATTCCCGGATCTTTGAAACCGTGGTCGAACATGATCCGGAACGTCTGACCCAGGCTGGGGAGGGCTACTGCGTACTGCGCGCTTGGGCTTATATGGTGCGCTGTGACAAGAATGCTGACCTCATCCTGGAGATCGACGCGGGCATTAAAAAGGAAGTCAGCGTCAGCTGCGCGGTGGAACGCGTGGAATGTTCGATCTGCGGCGCCAATGTACGGGAAGCACCTTGCTCGCATGAACCGGGACAGGAATATAACGGCGTGCTTTGCTGGCGCGACCTGATAAACCCCACCGACGCATACGAATGGTCGTTTGTGGCAGTCCCGGCCCAGAAGAAAGCGGGCGTCACAAAAGGCCGTGTTCCAGGTGTGGATGGGGAACTGCTGAAATCGCTCGCGAGCGGCGGGAGCGTGACCCTGAACAAAGCGCAGGCCGCGGCGTTGACCAACCATCTCAGAGAACTTGAGCAGCTTGCCGAAAGCGGCCGTACCCGGCTGAATGAGCTGCGCCGCCGGATGGTGAAGCTCGCGGCGTTCTCGATGCCCGAGCTCGACGCGCGGGTGCTCGAAGAAGTTGCAAAAAACATGGATGAGCGGCAGCTCACCGCCTTTTGTAAGGGTTTTGCAAAGGATGCGCCGCCCGCTTTGCAACTGGGGGGTGTCGGGGAATCCGAAAAGCCGGACAACGGAGCCTTTCGGATTTGACCATCCGGGTGATGTATCCGGAAAAATAGAAAGGATGATTTTATGGGGAACTATCAGAATCTGAAACTCGACAAAGCGATGTACAAGGGGGAGCTGCCATTTTCGGCACAGCTCGAACGGCTCGATCCGTCCGTAAACTATACGGGCGGCGCGCTTGCCGGGCTCGACGCTTTCCAGCGCCAGCTCAAGCGCTTTGACATCAAGGTGAGCGGAAGCGCAAGCGATCCCCTCTCCAAATTCTTTTCCACCTCTGATTCGGCGGCGCTTTTCCCGGAGTATGTCATGCGCGCGGTTATGCAGGGCGCGGACGAGACCGAACTGATCAATGCGGTTATCGCATCCAAAACCGTCATCAATTCGCTCGATTACCGCACCATCACAACCACCACAGGACACGACATCGCCGCAAAGGTCGTCGCGGAAGGCGCGGAGATTCCAGAGACGGTGATCAAGCTGAAGGACAATCTTGTCAAGCTCAAAAAGCGGGGCCGGATGCTGGTCGCTTCATATGAAGCGGTCAAGTTCCAGCGGATCGACCTGTTCACCATCACCCTCAAACAGATCGGTGCGTACATTACCCGCGCTCAATTCGCAGACGCGGTGGATGTGCTCATCAATGGTGACGGAGCGGACAACGGAAACGCCGCGTCCGCGATCGAAACCGCGGGTGCCGGAACCCTTGCGTACAGCGACCTTGTGAATCTGTGGAGCCAGTTCGAGGACTTCACGATGAATACTCTGCTTGTTTCACCTGATATGATGCAGAAAATGCTTGCCATCGAGGAACTGCGTGATCCGGTCGCCGGGCTCAACTTCTCGGGCAGCGGTACGATCGGAACCCCGTTCGGCGCGAATGTCATCAAGTCCAAATCGGTTCCGGAAGGAACCATTGTCGGTCTTGACAAGAACTTTGCGCTGGAGATGGTTACCGCGGGGGACATCACCGTCGATTATGACAAGCTGATCAATTCCCAACTGGAACGGGCAGCAGTTACTTCAATCGCGGGTTTTGCGAAGATCTTCCCGGACGCCGCCAAGGTGCTCACATTGAAAGCATCCGCGTAAGGCAAAGGCACGGCGGGAGCCGTGGCCGCATAGCGGCCCAACGCGGCATGGCCGCGTTGCCCGCGCTTTGCGCGGGACGGCTCCCGCCAGATCCCGGCGCGGGGAACTGGTTTTCCGCGCCGGTGAAAAGGAGGTCAACAGATGAATCCCGATCAGGTTTTTTGCCAGTTCCTGCTCTTTTCCGGGTTGAGCCCGGAAAGTGGGGAGAACTGGAAACCGCTCTGTGACGCGGCCACGGCCAGGATTTCCGCCGCGATGCGCACGGATGCGGACCCGAACGATCCGCGTTTGGTGCTTGCGGCAGCGGGAGAGGCGTATTGCCAGTACCATCTTATGCGTGCGGGGGACGGTGCGCAAAGCTTCAAAGTGGGCGATATCTCAGTTTCGGAGAGCAACGGCGTAAGCTTTGCGGATGAACTGCGCGCCATGCGCGATGAACTCTATGCGAATGCGGCAGGGCTTCTCGACTGCAGCTTCGCCGGGCTTTGGAAGGTGGATGGATGAACGCGGCAAAAGCGGTGCGCGCCGCAATTCAAAAATGCGGGGCTGAGACAGTGCTGCAAAAGGAAGGGAAAACCTATCGTTTTACAGCCTGCGTGATGCCGCGGGTCTATACGAATGAAACGCATATCCATCGGAAGGAAACATATTTTGGCCGGGAGGACCCCAGGCGGTTTGTCTATTACGGACCGGTTGCCGATGGCGGGGAACAGGCTGGAGATGGCGACGTCATTTTATGGGGTGGGGAACGCTATCTGCTTTCAGTCTGTCATGATTTTATCTTTCAGGGTGAAAAGATTTTCCGCCGAGCGGATGCGCGGCGGGTGTATGGAGGTGGTGTGGATGGATGAATTGGGCCGGATCAGAAAGACGCTTGCGGAATATCTCGCAGAGCGGCTCGCCGGAGATAATATCCGCGTGATGGAGCAGTACCCGGCCAACTGGCGGCAGGTTCCTCCGGAAAGCGCCTGTGTCGCGGTGGGATTTGCGGGTGTTGCCTTTCCGGGTTCCCCGGATGGGATCAATCAGGCAAAACTCACCCTCCGGTTTGATATCCTATGCCCGGTTTCTGCTCCGAATGACTGCCACAAGGTGTTTGAAAAGCTTTGTGGCGCGTTGATTTGCGTGCGCGGGCAGTTTGGCGTGGGAGGGATTTCCTGTGGAGAGATCACCTATGAACGCGGCCTGCCCGCCTTTGCCCTTACGGCGAACGCAATGTTGAGCGGACTGTTCACCCCGCCGGAGGATGCGCAAGGCGTGCCGCTTGAATCGATCCTGGTCAAAACGAAAGGAGTTTCGATATGATCCATATTCCTACCACCATGCGGCCGGGTGTTTTTACCGACTTGCGGGTGCATGCGGCTGCCGCCTGCGGCATGTATCGCGGGATTGCCGCTGTGGCGCGGACCGTGTCCGGCGAACCCGGGGAAGCGACCCTGGTGCGCGATCCCGCGCAGGCCGCTGTTTTCGGAACGGACAGCGCGCTTTATGAAATGATTAAGGCCTTATTGGAAGCGGGCGCTTCACAGATTTATGCCATTCCCGCCGGAGAGGACTATACCGCGGCGTTTGCCGCTGCGGAAAGGCTGCCGGTTTATCTGCTCGTCTGTGATGGAGGGGCGGATGTACTTGCGGCACATATTTCCGCCTGCTGTGAAAACGGCAGAGAACGGATTGGCCTGCTGGCTGTGTCCGATCCGGCCGCAGCTGCCGCTGCGGCCGGGACGCTCAACCACCCGCACATCGCAGTGATTTGCGACGGCGGGGACGATACCCATGTGACCGCGGCGGCGTTCGCGGCGGCGGTGGCGCGCTTTGGCGCGTCCGGCAGCCTCAATGGGCTGCCGGTACGTTCCGCCGGGGGATCCGGCGGAACGCTCACCGCCGCCCAGGCGGAGATGCTGCTCGCGGCAGGAGCGATCCCATTTGAGGTGTGCGGCGGGGAGGCGGTTTGCGTCCGCGCGGTCACCAGCTGTACCAAAGATGCGGATGGTGAGCCGGATGCGACCTTCCGGGACCTTTCGACCGTGCTCGCGGTGGACGAGGTGCTCGACACGGTGCGCCGGGCGGTCAAGGCCCGCCTGCGCGGATGCAAAAACAATGCCGCCACGCGGGAAAGCATCGCTTCGCAAATCACCGTTGAGCTGGAAGCGATGCGCGCGCGCGGGATACTCGACAGTTACCGGCCGCCTGTGGTGGCCGCGCATCCGCAGGACAGCGCGGTCTGTGTGGCGACACTTGGCATCCGGGTCGCGCCGGAGATCAGCCAGATCGTCCTGCGTGCCGAAATCACTGTGTAAGGAGGGTCGCGGATGGCTTTTATTACGTTCCCAACCAGTAAGGATATCTATATCGAGGTGGATGGAAAGCGGCTCGCCGCTGCACAGAGCTACAAGGCCAAAACCACTCGGGAGAGCCGCTATGTCGAGGCATTCGGTTCGGATGAGCCGATCGGCACGGTCGGTGGAAGAACCCGCCACCTGTTAGAACTGACCCGCGTGATGCTCACAGAGACCGCCGCTGCGGAAGGGATCGACTTTCACGCGATCGACGGCTTCAATGTCGTGATTGTGAAGCCCGACCGCAAGGTCATTTATTCCGGTTGTCAGTGGTCCGCGATCGACGAAGCGGTCGCGCTCAGCGATCTTGTCTACGAGACGCTCACCATCGTGGCGCGCTCCCGCATGGAGGTGCGCTGATGGCACGGGGACAGAGACTGCCGGACAATCGGTTCCCGGCTATTTTTCTCGGGCGGGAGATCCTTTTTGACCGGCAAAACGGGCTGGGTCAGCTCTCAATCGTAAAACAGGCCTGCGCGCTGCTGCCCGAACTCTGCGGCTATGGGCTTTCGCCGCGTGAGGGATATGCGCTCGCCTATAACTGCGTGCTGCTTTTTCAGACGCTCGCCGGATCGGACACGCTGCCTTCTCCGCGCGCTGCGCTCGAACGGTTTACCCTTTCGCAGATTGCAGATTTGTGCAGACTCTATTGGCAGCAGGACGACCTGCCGTTTGATGCGGGAGACTTTGAGGAATGCGGCGTGAACGAATCTTTTGACAGCATGCAGGCACTTTTATAAAGAGGGGAGGACGGATGGATGGCAAACTACAATCTTTCGGCTGATCTAGCCAAGAATCTGCAGGTCTACAGCGAATTCATTTCGAACCGTTCGGCGGTCGAAAGCCCGCGAAAGCTCGATGTGCCGCTCGTGTGGGATCTCTATATGGACACCACGCAGCCAGTCGGCACAGCGCTCGAGGCATACCGGCAGGAGGAAGCGTCCCTTTCCCCAATCGATTTTTCGCCGGCCGAATTTGAGAGCGGCCCGGCGGCGCAGGTGACCTACCGTTCGCCCGTCACCGGGGATCTCGATATCCTGGGGCTCATGAACGACCGGCTCAAGACCCAGGCGCGCCGCTATCCGCACCCCATCACCAATGAAATGGAGGAAATCACATGACGCGGCTGCAATTTGGCTCGTATCTCTTCGCACATAATCCGCGCAGAATCGAACTTTCCTTCCAGCGCAGCCTGGTTTCCCATCTGATCCCCGCGCGCGGCGCCAGGACCCAGGACCTTGGCCCGCGCTGCCGGGTGGTGCGGTGTGAAGGCGAAGTGTTTGACACCACTCCGGACGGCGCGGCGGAAAAGCTTGCGGAAATCGCCCAGGCCTGCGCAGGCGGCGAAGCTGAAACCCTTTATCTGCCAACCGGGGAGCGGTTTTCCGCTGTGGTTTCCCGTTTTGGATATACGGCCCAGGGGGATGGCAAGGTGCTCTCCTATTTTCTCGAATTTCTTGAGGCGGAAACGGGGGGAAGCGCATGAGCATCGACATAAAAGCGCTTTCCTTCACGGCATGGGATCTTCAGGAACATGAATTTACATTACCTGCGCCGCTCGAATGGGAGATTGTCAAGTCGTTTGACTCCCCGGCGCATTCGTTAGAAGCGGTCTTCTGGCAGGACCGCGGTTACCCGGAGCTTTACAGGCTCAGGGTGGCATTGGGCGAAGTGGTACTCTTCTCCGGCGGAATTGACGAGCAGACCGCGACCGAAAATGACGAGGGCGCCCGGATGAAACTGATCGCACGCAGCGCCGGCGCGGTGCTGCTCGACAATGAGGCGCAGCCGCAGCTCTATCAGAATGTGACGCTGCAGGATCTTTTTCAAAACCATATCCGACCCTATGGGTTCACCCGGCTTTCCAGTGATGAGAACCCAATTTTAAATGTCTACCAGGTTGTAAAGGGAACCAGCGAATGGGAGGCTTTTACAAATTTCTACCGCAACGTGGCCTATGGCTTCACTTGGCTTGACGACAGCGGTCTCGTCCGCTGTGCGGCTGCGGCTCCGACCGGACAAAGGCATATCTTTTCGAATGCGGCCGCGGGCGCTTTGCGGTACGCGAACCTCAAGATCACCAACAACCGGTATTCGCCGGTGACCGAATATGTGATTAAAGATCTCGATGGGTTCTACAGCTACAGCTACCAGAACCCAAAGGCCTCAGCCATGAAACTTACCCGTAAGCGATATTTGAACCCGCTGCCCGATTTCTTTCTCTATGAAGGGCAGGGAACTTTTGAAGCGATCATCCGAACCAACCGTTCGATGCTCGGCAAGCGGGTCATTACCCTCACGAGCCCGGATCTTCTGGAGATCGCGGTCACCGATCTGGTGGATCTTTCCGGAAATCTGTTTTCCTTCGGTGGGCTTTTCGTCCAGCAGGTGCGGTGGAAGCTCGATTCGAGCGGAGCGTTTACCACACTGACCCTGCTCGACTATGATTATCTATAGAAAGGATGTGGAACGATGGATGTCCTTCTTAAAAATGGGGATACCGTCCTCGATCACCGCGGACGCCCGGTGATGGTCAGCGGCGAAGGCGAACTGCTGCAACGGGCGGCGATCCGGCTGACGGTGCGGCGCGGGAGCCTTGTGCATGACCCGGATTTCGGCAGCAGGCTTTTCTTGGTGCGCACGGGAAATCGCGAAGCCCGGGACCGGCAGGCGCTTGCCGCTGTGCGGGAAGCGCTCGCGCCGATGAAAGAGATCGCGGTGCGCAGCGTGCGCACCGTCTATGACCCGGCGGCGCAGCGGCTTATGGTCGATGTAAGGATTGCCTCCGGGCCGCGTCCGTACACATTGGAGGTATGCGTATGAATCTGACGCAGGAAACCTTTTATGAGACTATGATCCAGAGGTATCGCACGCTTTCCGGCTTTACGCCGGACGAAGCCTCCGATATCGCCCTGCGGTTTCACGCGCTGGCAGGCGAACTTGCAGCTCTTGGCAGGCGGCTGGAAAGCGTGCGCCGGGACGCTTTCCCGGAAACTGCCCAGGGGGCCGCGCTCGATGCGTTTGCGGCGCAGCGTGGGCTTTCCCGCAAGGCGGCCGTGCAGGCAGCCGGACTCCTGCGGTTTTGGCGCGGCGCGAGTCAGGCGGAAAGCGTGATCCCGGCGGGAACCGTGTGCCTTACCGAAGACGGCGAACGGTACGAAACCACTGCGGACGCCGTTCTCGCGGAGGGGGAAGCCGCTGTGGACGCGCCAGCACGCGCGCAGACGGCGGGCGAAACCGGAAACGCCCTGGCAGGGAGCATTGTGCGGCTTGCAAAACCGCTGGCCGGGATCGGCGGAGTTTCGAACCCGGAACCTTTTACCGGCGGCGCTGGCGGAGAAAACGACGAAAGCCTGCGCCGGCGGCTGCTCGCGGGCTATGCCGCGCCGAATAACGGAGCAAATGCCGCTTATTACCGGGAAAGGGCGGAAGCATTTCCTGGCATCTCTTCCGCGTATGTTACGTCGGACGGGGAAGGCGGTGTCCGTGTCTATGTGGCTGCTGACGGCGCGGCGGAGGTGCCGGAGGGCACCCGCGCCGCGCTGCAGGATGCGCTTAACGCCGCCCGCGAGCCGTGCGCCCCCGTTGTCGTTCTGGGCGCGCAGGCGACGGCGGTGGATTTGTCCATCGCCGTCGAGCCCGCCGCCGGGCTGGAGCCCGGCGCGGTCCTGGCGCCGCTTGCGGCGCTCCTGCGCGCCGTGGTGGATGCGCTGCCGATTGGAATACGGCTGACCCGCGCGCGGCTCGCCCAGCTTCTGCTCGAAAGCGGCCTCGTGGAGAACTTTGCAATCACCGCGCCAACGGCGGACGTTGCCTGTGCGCACACACAGGTGCTCCGCGCAGGGGAAATCACCATCAGCGAAATGGAGGGCTGAGATGGACCTCATTGCTTCGGCCCGGGCAACCGGCCTTTACGACCCGTATCCAGGCACCCATATCCATCATGAGCTCTCCGCGCTGCAAGCCGGGCTCGACCTGCTCGCAGACGGGATTGCCAGCCTTACACAGATATATTCCGCGCAGGCGATGCCGGTGGAGCGGCTGCACGATTATGCCCGGCTTTTTGGCCTTGCGGTTCCGGACGGAACAGGAGAAACACAGCTGCGCGCCGCTGTCAGCCTGCTGATGAGGCTGCCCGCGCCGCGCGCGCCCGATGAAATCGAACGTTTTTTTGAAGCGCTTGGCGCAAAGATTCTCCTGATCGAGCAGCCAATGCGCGGCCGCGTGCTGGCGGAAGGTTCGCTTGGAGGCTTTCTGCCGGACGCCCAGACCTTCCTTCCGGTGTTCGCGAGCCTCCTGCCCGCGCAGACAGAGGCTGTGCTCAGTCTTGGCGAACTCGATTGGGACAGCATCGCCCAATCCGAAACGGACTGGGCGATGCTTGACCAGGCTGACTTCACCTGGGACTGGTTTGATCTTTATGGACACCGCCTTTTTTGACAGTTTAGATAGAAAAGCAGAGTGGCGGCGGAGACCTGCCGCCGACTGGAAAGGAGTTTTGCATGCCCAGCACCAACAGTACAGAACATCTCGCGCTGAATCAGTGGCTCGGAACGGACAAGCCTAAAATGGCGGATTTCAATGCGGACAACCTGAAGCTTGACGCGGCCATGGGCAATCATTTGGCGGACGCGGTGTCCCACCTGACGGAGAACGAACGCAACGTCTGGAACCATGCGGTGCCGCTCATCGGGACCTACACCGGGGACGGAAGCTCCAGCCGGTTGATTGAACTGGGATTTCAGCCCGCATTCGGCATCATTTTTGCAGTCAGCCAGAATATCGTCCAGACGATCGGAAGCAGCGGAAATATGGCGGTCTATTCCGCGTTTGTTTCAACGCAGGGGGCCTCCCAGGGGGTTTTTATGGAGGAGACTGGTATCACCGTTCTTTCGAGTGAACAAGCGGTTTATAACCGGGTCGCGCATCTCAATGATGACGGAACAGTCTATGTCTACCTGATGTTCCGCTGAGCCCGCAAGACGGGGCTTGCCGGCTTTTCAAAGCCGGGCCGATCCGCCTTGGCCGCCCCGCTGCTTTTTTTGCGTTTTTTTCGCAAAAAATTGCAGCGGGGTATTGCTTTTTGGAAAAAAAGATGCTATCATAACTTGTACTGTCTAGTAAGGTCAAGGAGGTGTAACCTATGCCGAACATTAAGTCTGCGAAGAAGAGAGTGCTTGTTGCCAAGAAGAAGGCGCTTCAGAATAAAGTCGTGAAGTCCAACCTGAAGACCGTCCTGAAAAAGGCCGACGCCGCCGTAGCCGCTAAAGCAGCTGACAGCGCCGATGCGATCAAGGTCGCCATCAAAAAGGTGGATCAGGCCGCGGCCAAAAACATCATGCACAAGAATACAGCCGCGCACAAAAAGTCCGCGCTGATGAAGAAGCTCGCTGCCGCTTCCAAGTAAGCGTCGGCTGGGCGAACCTTCCCCTCTTTGGAATGTAACACTGTCACTTCGGTGACGGTGTTATTTTGTTATCGAAAAATCCTGCTTTTGGCGGCGGCTCTTCCTTGACGGCTTGGCTCTTTTCCTGTATGATAGGGGATAGCTACCAGTTGCGGTCAAAATGGCCGGCTGCTGTGTGCAGCCTGATCCAATTGCAAAGGAGGTATCCTGAATGGAGCATGAGAAATCCGCGTCTCTGTTTTCGCTGATTGTACCATTCGCCGTTGCGATCCTGGTGCTCTGCGTCACCGCGGGCTACTATATCTATCATTATGCCAGTGAAAAGGCCTATCGTGAGAAATGGAAGGATTATAATGACTGTGGACTCGCCTAAACAGAAAAAACGTGATTACGGCGCGTTGTGCGATACAATCAAAGCCAAGCCGTTTGGCCCCCTCTTTCGCGCGGCCGCCTGTGTGGTGCTCTCTGTATTCTTTTTTTATTCTTGGTATGCAAATGGGGTGTTCTCTTCGGATATCGGCGCGCTGCGTATCTATCTGCCGCTGGTCATCCCGGTGATTGCGCTGGTCTATTCGGTTCCGCTGGCGCTGAGCGTGAAAAACCGGCTGGATGTCTATGAGCGCGGCATGGTCTATCATACCGCATGGTTTGAAATGGACGCGGCGTGGGATACGGTCACCAACATTTCGCTGAACCTTGACCGGGGAAATGGCAGGATGGGTTTTTCCCGCAATGCACGGGTTGTGCCTGTACTGATGCTCAATATCACCTTTCGGGAGGAAAATCCGTGGGTTTTCCGTTCCAATACCTATGCGGATCTCATAACCAAAGGGAAAGCTTTGGCCGACCGGTTCCAGAAGGACCATCCGGCCGAGGAGTGTGCGCCGCAGGAAGGTCCTGCCGCACAGCTGGAAAGATCGAATGAAATAAAAGAGGCGGACGTCAACTGACGTCCGTCTCTTTTACTTTTCCGCCGGCCCTTTTCATAGGGACAGGATTTTTTGTTTTACAGCAGCTGATAGTTTTTCAAAACCTCGCGGTGGGTGAGCCAGGCCAGGCATTTTTCCAGCATCACACCGTAACGGGTGTCGGTGCCGTAGCTGAAGGTCGCCTTGATCGCCAGTTCAACAAATGCGGATGCACGCGCCATTGCCATCGGGAAGCTGTCGCCGGTGATCATCGAGCCGGTGAGCACCGATGCGAAAATATCACCCGTCCCCGGATAGGAGGTCGGAACATAGTCGTACGGTACGCACCAGTAGGCGTTCTGGTCGCGGTCGTAGCCGGTATTGGCGCATCCTCCCGAAGCAAGCTCCGCGCCGGTGACCACCACATAGCGGGGTCCTTGTTCCGCCAGCCGCGCAAGCATGCTTTTGAGCCGCTGCCGGGTGAGCGGTTCGTGACTGTACGGCTCATTCAAAAGGATGTATGCTTCGGTGAGATTCGGAGTGATAACCGAAGCGGACTTTACCAGTTCCCGCATGTGATCGACCAGTGCGGGCGTGCAGGTGCGGTAGGTTTTCCCATGGTCGCCCATGACCGGGTCCACAACCGCGAGCGCTTCGGGATAGGCGGCGATGAAAGCCTGCATATCATCCGCCTGCGAAGCATTTGAAAGAAACCCGGAATAGATCCCCTCAAATTCCAGGCCAAGCCGCTTATAATGCTCGACACAGGGCCGGATGTAATCGGTCAGATCGCGGTATTCCACGTCGCCGAGCCCCCCGGTGTGGGTGGAAAGGACGGCGGTGGGGATGGGACAGACCTGTATGCCCATTGCGGACAAGGTTGGGATCACGACCGCGAGCGAGCTTCTGCCGAAGCCCGCGAGGCCGTGGATTGCTGCGACTCTGGCTGGCCGGTTCATCATAGGGCAACACGCTCCATTTTTCCACATTTTCAACGTCGGACTGTTGAAAATGGATAGTTTTCAAATTTTAATTTGTTATTATCTGTTGAAAATCATACTGTGCAATCCAATCGATTTTCCAAAATCCCGCTCGATTGTTTCGATCTTTTTTGGGGAAAGCTATTACCGCGAGAGATCGCGTAACGAAATGGGAGGTGGAATGCAAAATGATGAACAAAACGACAACCACAGCGGTTACCGGTGTGGCAGTTGCGATGGCGGCGGGAACAGCGGCTTATATGCTGGCCAACCACGGCAAGGCGAACACCGGAAAAAAACTCAAGCGCAACGCATCCAAGGCGATCAAAACGCTTGGAACCGTACTTGACAGCGTCGAGTATATGATGCACTGAACGCACCCGGAAAAAGGACTGCCCGCCTTGCGGACGGTTCTTTTTTTGTGCTCTTCGCGCGCCTGGGATTGCCTGCGGCGGCCCCCTTTCTTGCCCGTGTAAGAAAGGGGGAAAGAACACGCGCGGGGACACCCCGCGGCCCCGTGGGCGCAATTTCGTTGCCTACGGCAAAGATCGCGCCTAATCTGCTTAGACAAGACGAAGCGTGCCGCGCGCGCTTCGCAATGACGCGCGGGACAAATTTTCGCAGCCTTGCGAAAATGCGCTGCGCGCAAAGCGGACAAATCGATTTATGATGCGGCCCTGCGGGCCGCATACGCGTTGCCATCAGTCTTGAGAGGACCATGCGTTGGGAGCGCTTGTGATCCAGGTCTCGAAATCTAAGGCGGCCTTCGGAGGCGGCTCCCCGTGGCGCGCGATTAGCCGATCTGGATCTTGCCTTCGGGGAGGACTTCGCGACGGTTGTTTTTGGGCCGCATCGCAAGGGAAAGGAAGAAGGAAACCGGTCCAAGCCTGCCGATATACATCGAAAACAGCAGGAGCAGCTTTGGCAGCGTGCCCGCGACGCCGGATACGCCGGCCGAAAGTCCCACGGTCGCAAAGGCCGAAACGCTTTCAAACAGTGCGTCGACGCCGGAAATCGCGTGGGTGTCCTGCATGGTTGAGACGATGCAGCCGGAAGTGACCGTAACAGCCAGAATGCCGAGAATCATAACGGCCATCGATTTATAGACGGCCTGCCGCCCGACCCGGCGTCCAAAGATAACCGTATCCTCATCGCCGCGGATCACGCAGTAGACGGTCATGAAAATAACCGCCACCGTGGTGCACTTGATGCCGCCGCCGGTCGAGCCGGGCGCGGCGCCGAAGAACATCAGCACCGAGGATAGGATTTTTGTGATGTCGTACATCCCGTCGATTGGCACGCTGTTAAAGCCCGCCGTACGGCAGGAAACCGAATGGAACCAGGATGCCCCCAGTTTCTGCCAGAAGCTGGGCAGCGCGCCGATGGTCGCGGGGTTGTTCCACTCGCAGAGAATGGTCATCAGCGTGCCGAGCACAAGCAAAATCCCGGTGACCGCAACAACGATCCGGGTGTGCAGGGTGAGCTTTTTTGTTCTGCGGTATTGAAGCAGGTCATGGATGACGATGAAGCCGATCCCGCCGAAGATGATGAGCATCCCGATGGTTCCAATGACCACGGGATTCCCATTGTAGTTGCAGAGGCTGATGAACGGTTCCTGCCGGCCAAGGATATCGAATCCGGCGTTGCAGAAGGCGGAGACGGAAAGGAAAATTGCGATGAAAATACCGCGCGGGCCATATTCAGCGGTAAAAGTCGGCATGAGCAGCAGCGCTCCCGCCGTTTCCACGACCAGCGCGGTGAGGATGACAATCCGGATAAGCCCCTTGATGTCGTCCCCAAACGAAGCCACCGATTCTTCAGCCAGATGCATCCCGCGCAGGCCCAGTTTTTTGCCGATAAGCAGGTTGAAAAAGGTGGTGAAGGTCACGAGGCCGAGCCCGCCGATCTGGATCAGCATAAGGATTACGCACTGGCCGAACGGCGACCAGTGGGTATAGGTGTCGTAGATGATAAGTCCGGTCACACAGGTGGCGGAAGTCGCGGTAAAAAGGCAGTCCAGGAACGGCGTAACGATCCCTTCCCGGCTGGAAAGCGGGAGCATCAAAAGCAATGTCCCGACTAGGATGACCGCGGCGAAGCTGGCCGCAATGATCCGCGCGGGGAATGCGAACAGCTTTTTCAGTTTTGGAGCACGACGGTCCAATGCAATCGCCTGTCTTTCATTGATGCGGTTTTACAAGATGGTCAGATGGTGTTTTTAACGCTTAAAAAGCGCTTTGCCTCCCGGATGAGGTTTTTGTCGTTTTTGAAGGTCACCATGTCGTCGGCGTCCTCCAGCGGGCACCATCGGTATTCGCTGATCTCCTCCTCCTGACGGGTGACCGTGTCGTCGGCGCCGGGATGCCCCAGAAAGTACACCACCTGCTTTTTTACATGGGGTTTGGGAAAATATTCGACACTCTGCCGGAACCCATCCAGCAGATCGACGTCCAGCCCGGTTTCTTCTTTGATTTCACGCAGGGCGGTCTGCAGCTCGTTTTCGCCCGCCTCGACATGGCCTTTTGGAAACGACCAGTGCCCGCCGCAGCGGTGTTTGATGAGCAGCAGTTCGATTTTATCCTGTTTTTTGCGGTAGACAAGCGCTCCGCAGGATTTTTCACGGATCATAAAAATGCAACAGTCCTCTCTTTTCATGGCGCCGAATGCGCGCCATGCAGCTTTTGGGGCAGCGCCGGGCGTTCGGTTTTTTGCGTTGGCGCTGTTCCGGGCCTTCAGCCGGCACCGGAATATACAGTTATTAATATAACACGATCCGGGCTGATTTAAAAGTATAAATTTTCGATTCCCAAAAGCCGCAAAGAGAAAAGGGATACGCGCCGGCCCTTCCGGTGCGTATCCCTTGCTGTGGCAGATGCGGTCATTCGGTTTTATTTGCCGTTTCGGGCGGCTGACCGTCGGTCTCAAGGAAAATTTCTTCGGCGGCGGCCTGCGCGTCCTGAAACCGCCGTTCGAGCAGGTAGAGAATTTCGTATAGTTTCCGGATTTCACCCAGCGCGTCGGTGTAAGTATGAAACAATTGCAGGTACATTTTTTTGTAATCTGCCATAATCTGACTCCTTTCTATATGGAAAACAATATATATTACTTGTGATATCCTATATAGGATATCACAAGTAATATAATAAATCAACTCTAATCGGTAAGATTATTAGGGGAGTTGATCTGATTGAAATTCATCTATCGGGACAATTACATCAAAATGGGCCTGAAAATTTCCTATTACCGGAAGCTTACCGGTATGACTCAGCAGCAACTGGCCGCGAAACTCGACAAGGACACATCGTTTATCAGCCAGATTGAAGCGCCGAATGTCGCGCGGGCCATCACGATGGACTCGCTGTTTGACATCGCCACCGCGCTAGGCGTTCCAGCTCATAAACTTATCGACTTCGATGACGATTGACAAAATCGTCCAGCCGAATTATACTATTATGGTGTCAGCGTGGGTTGACACCATTTTTTGCGCCCGTAGCTCAGTCGGATAGAGCGACCGCCTCCTAAGCGGTAGGTCGGAGGTTCGAATCCCCTCGGGCGCGCCAAATAAAAAGCCCGTCCGCCAATTGGCGGACGGGCTTTTCGTTTATCATTTTTGTACCGGCTGGCATTTGGGGCAGAAATAGACGTTTCCGCCGAGAAATGCTTTGCGCACGACCGGCGCGCCGCAGACTGGGCAGAACCCCGGATAATTTTTGGCGGACATTTTCGTATGATAGCAGCCCGGTTCACCAAACAGGCCGCGTTCGGTGTCGCGGCCGCCTGCTTCGGTCATCTCGCGCAGCACCTGCCGCACGCAGGAAAATAACCGGTCGCGGTCGGTTCTATCGAGCGCGCCGACATGGCTTTGCGGGTTGAGCCGCGCCGCGAACAGGATATCCTGTAAAACCCCGTTCCCAAGGCCCGGAATGCGCTGTTCGGCCGCGAGCAGCGCTTTGACGCTGAGGGTTGGCTTGGCCGCCTGCCAGATGCCCGCGAAGTAATCCGCGTCAAACGCTGCGGTGAGCGGGGAGGGTTTTTCCTTTGCGGCGAGATAATAAGGATTGTCGTTTTCCCCTTCGCGAAAAGCCCACAGGCCGCCGTACATCGAAACGGTGCCGTAAAAACCAAAGCCGTCTGAAAATTCGACCAGCAGCTGATGTTTGGCCGGACGGCGCTCACCGGGAGAAAGCATTCGCAGGTTGACCCCGTCGCCAAAGAGCAGCCGCATCTGCTCCAGGGCAAGCTCCACCTGTCCGGCCAGTGAAACCGCGCTGGTGACGGATCTGCCTTCGAGCAGGGCGGGATAATCCGCCGGGTTGCCGTTAAAAAAAGCGAACCGGTGCGGCGAGGCGTTCGCCCAAACCCTGACGATGGTTTTGCCGGTAAAGGTCTGTGCGAGCTGCTTTGCCAGACGGCGGCTCTCCGGAATTTCAAGCATGGTTCCCACCTCCATGAAAAATATATCACCATTTACCTGACGACAGCCTGTCATATTTCCCATGGTAGGGGAAAGCCGGAAGCTTGTCAAGGCACTTTCCCAAGGAGCGCCGCATAAAATGGCCAGGGAAAGATTGCCTTTGAAGGAGATATGGATTTTTTATGATAACTATCAGCCTATGTATGATTGTAAAGAATGAGGAGGCGGTGCTTGGGCGGTGCCTGGAAAGCGTCGGGACGGCGGCAGATGAGATAATCGTCGTGGATACCGGCAGCACCGACCGGACCAGGGAGATTGCCAAAGCGCATGGCGCACGGATCTACGACTTCGAATGGATCGACGATTTTGCCGCGGCGCGCAATTTCGCCTTTGAGAAGGCGGGCATGCAGTACTGCATGTGGCTTGATGCGGACGATTTGCTTCTCCCTGGTGACCGCGACGCGCTGCTTCGCCTCAAGCAAACCCTTGACCCTGCGGTGGATGTGGTGATGCTGCGTTACAATACCGCTTTTGGCCAGGACGGGGAACCGACCTTTTCCTATTACCGGGAACGGATTTTGAAAAATCATGCGGACTTTCGTTGGGAAGGCGCGGTGCATGAGGCGATCGCTCCGCGCGGCAGGGTCGAATACGCTGAAATCGCGGTGACCCATAAAAAAGAGCGCGCGGGTGATCCGCTGCGCAACCTGCGCATCTACGAATCGATGCTTGCCAGGGGAAGATCGCTCGTCCCGCGTGAACGGTTCTACTACGCACGGGAGCTTTACTATAACGCCCGGTATGACGACGCGGTGCGGGAGCTGGAAGCCTTCCTCAGGCAGCCGGAGGGCTGGATCGAAAACCAGCTGGAGGCCTGCCGGTGTATCGCATGGTGCAAAAGCGCTCTGGGGGACGCGGACGGCGCGCTGCGGGCGCTGCTTGGCGCAATGGCTTACGCCGCGCCGCGCGCCGAACTCTGCTGCGAAATCGGCCGGTGCTTTTTCGAGCGGGGGGATTATCCCACAGCCGTCTTTTGGTATGAGCTCGCGCTCACGCGGGAACGGGACGACCGCACGGGCGGTTTTGTCAGCCCCGACTGTTACGGATACCTGCCGTGTATCCAGCTCTGCATCTGTTATGACCGTCTCGGGGACCGGGAAAAGGCAAAGGCGTATAACGAACGCGCTGGAAGCTATAAGCCGGATGACCCTTCGGTTCTTTATAACCGCGCCTACTTTGCAAAAAACTGAACCGCGCCATCAGAAAAAGAGGCCGCTGCTTTTTGCAGCGGCCTCTTTTTCTATTGCAGCACAAAATGTCCCGGCGAAATTTCCCGCAGGCCGCCGCCATCCGGCGGCTGGCGGTCCGGCAGCGGCTTTATCGCGGAGCATCCGCAGGCGGACGCCGCCGCGAGCAGCGCCATGGTGTAAGGGTGGCGCGGGTTGCCGCAGAGTTCGGCCGCGGGAGCCGCTTCGACCAGCCGTCCGCGCCAAAGTACGCCGATGCGGTCGCAGAGATGCCGTACCATCGAAAGGTCGTGCGAGATGAAAAGGCAGGCGAGTTTTCGTCTCCGGCGCAGTTCCATGAGCAGGTTTGCGATCTGCGCGGCCGCGGAAACATCGAGCGAGGCGACCGGCTCATCCGCCACGAGCAGCAGTGGATCGCAGGCCAGGGCCCGCGCGATGCAGACCCGTTGCTGCTGTCCTCCGGAAAGCTCGCCAGGATAGCGGGCAAGAAATCCCTCATCCAGCCCCACCTGCATGAGCAGGCCCGAAACCCGCGCGCGCAAGGCCGCGCCGGACGCGGCCTTTGCAATGCGCAGCGGTTCCGCAACGATCTCGAATACAGGCATGCGCGGATTCATTGCGGCGGCAGGGTCCTGGAAGATCATTCCGGCGGCCTGCCGCAGCCTTTTTTGGTCCGCGGCTGAGACCACAGGATGCCCCTGAAAGAGAAGCTCTCCCGCGTCTGGGCGGCGAAGCCCGAGAAAACACCGCCCAAGGGTGGATTTGCCCGCGCCGGATTCCCCCACAAGCCCGAAAAACTCGCCCGGCACAATCGCAAGAGAAACGTCGTCGAGCGCGCGGATTTTCCCGCCGCGCCCAAGCGGAAAGTCCTGGGTCAGCCTCCGGGCTTCCAGGATCGGCTCACTCACCCGCTTCACCCCCCGTGACTCCCGCATGGCAATGCAGCCATATCGGAGCCGAAATTTCTGGCGCGCGCGGATCGCAAAGCCAGCTCGCCGCGTAATGTTCGCCGCCAAGGTGGAAAAGCGGGGGCTCCTCCTCGTAGTCGATCGCGAGCGCGTAGGGATTGCGCGGCGCGAAGGGGTCCCCCCTGGGCGGCTCGCGCAGATCAGGCGGCGCGCCGGGGATACAGCGCAGCTGACCGCAGTTTTTTGCGAAGGCGGGCAGCGCAGACATCAGTCCCCAGGTGTAGGGGTGGCGCGGATCTCCGAAAACTTCGGCCGCCGTACCGGTTTCCACCACCCGGCCCGCGTACATGACCGCTGTCCGATGGGCGAGCCGCGCCGCGGCCAAAAGGTCGTGGGTCACGAGCAGGATGGCCGCGCCGGTCTCCTTTTGCAGGGTTTTCAGGAGGGAAAGGATCTGCGCCTGCACGGTCGCGTCAAGCGCGGTGGTCGGTTCGTCCGCAAGCAGCAGCCGCGGCCTGCAGCAGAGGGCCATTGCGATGACCGCCCGCTGCCGCTGCCCGCCCGAGAGCTGATGCGGATACTGGCGCAGGCGCTCCCGCGGCGCATCAATCCCGGCCATCCGAAGCAGGCTTTCGGCGCGTTCGGCCGCCGCCTTGCGGCTTATGCGCTCATGCAGGCGGATGGTTTCGCAAATCTGCATTCCGATGGTGCGGGTCGGGTCCAGGCTGGTCGCGGGGTCCTGCAGAATCATCGCAATCTGGCCGCCGCGCAGCCCGCGCATCTCTTTTGCAGCAAGCGCGAGCAGATCCCGCCCGTCAAAACGGATGCTTCCGCCGGTGATGTGTCCCTTTGCGGGCAAAATACGCAGGATGCTTTTGCAGAGGGCGGATTTGCCCGCGCCGGATTCGCCCACAACGGCGAGCGTTTCTCCCGCCGCAAGGCGCAGCGAAACGCCCCGCACCGCATGGATGGGGGACGAATCGGTTTCAAATTCGATTTGCAGATCTTCGATTTCGAGCAGGGCGGACATCTCAAAACCCCTTTCGCCAGGCTGGTTTCATTTTTCAAAAGTCCAGCTTGCCACATTCCAGAAGATGCCCACCCCGTGATGGCCGAGCACTGTGTCCGGCGTGATCCCCTGAAGGCGGCTGTCGCAGGCGTAAATTGCGTCGACATAAGCGATGAAGGTGTAGGCGGGGTCGGCCGCCAGCACTTCCTGGAATTCGTTGTAGAACGCTTTGCGCTTTGCATCGTCGTCTGTTTCACGCGCCTCGGTCAGCAGCCGGTCAACTTCGCCGTTGGAATAGGCGCTGAAGTTGGAACCTTTTTGAGTGCCGAACACCTTGTAGGTGTGGTCGTCCGGATCGAACGGGCTGCCCCATCCGATGAGATAGGCCTCCTGGTTCGCCCAGTCGGTCTGGGCGTTCACCGCCACGGTTACATCCGCTCCGATCTCCCGCAGCTGCTGCGCGCAGATCTTCGCCATATCGATGCGCACCTGGTCGCCTTCGCCGCAGTTGATTGCAAAGGCGAGGCGGATGCCGTTCTTTTCATAGATCCCGTCCGCGCCGGTTTCCCAGCCCGCTTGTTCGAGCTGTTCCTTTGCTTTTGTGGGATTGTAATCGTATTTTTCAATGCCCGGATTCAGATACGGACCGGCCTGCAGCGGCGAATAGGCGATCTGCCCGTAGCCCATGAGGACGCTGTCGATGATCGGCTGGCGGTCAATGGCGTAGCTGAGCGCGGCGGGCAGTTCCCGGTGATCCCGGAAAAGCGGGTTTGCGAAATTATAGAGGATGCCGCGGTAGTCGGCGGTTTTCATATCGTAGACGGTGAATTGATCATTGCCGTCGAATTGGGCCTTGTCATGCGGGACGATCTGCGCGAGGTCAAGCTCGCCGGACAGTAGTTGGAGCGCCCGGGCCTTGGTGTCCGGCACGATCTTAAAAATGATGGTGTCAATCTGCGGCTGCCCGCCGAAGTAATCCGGATTCTTTTCGAGCGTGATGCTCTGTCCCATGTCCCATGCGGTGAGCTTGTAGGGCCCGGTGCCGACCGGCGCCTGGTTGAACGGGTCGGTGATAAGATCCCTGCCTTCGAGCAGGTGGGCCGGCAGGATGCCGATGGTCAGATAATCGAGCATCGCGACGTTGGGCGCTGTGAGCGAGATCTTTACCGTCCGGTCATCCGGCGTTTCGATCGAAGCGATTTCCTCATAGTTCGAGGCGATCTCCGAGGCATTCTGCGGGTCCATAATCGCTTCCAGAGTAAACTTTACATCGGCGGAGGTGAGCGGCTCGCCGTCGTGCCATTTGACCCCATCGCGCAGATGGAAAGTGTAGGTGCTGGAACTTTCGTCATAGTCCCAGCTTTCGGCCAGCGCGGGCACAATCTGATTATCCTGGCCGTGCGCGGTGAGCCCGGAGAAGAGAAGCAGGTTGATTTCACCGTGTTCATAGAGCGCGGGATTGATGGCGGTATAGTCGCCGCTGCCGTAGACGAGGGTGGATGGCGCGGGCGCAGAAGCACCGGGATTTGAGGCCGCGGGGGCGGCGGAGCTGCCGGAAGCGGCCGGTGCGCCGCAGCCGCTTAGGATGAGCAGGCAGCCAAGGAGCAGGGCGAGCGGTTTATAGAGACGTTTCATTGAAGCGTACTTCCTTTCAAAATGTCAGTCGGGGGTGAGGTTGCTGCATCCGCGGCTTGCTTCGCGGCGGATATGGTTGCCAAGGTCGGTGATGCAGACGAGCGTAACCACGAGGAAGATACCGGGGATCAGGATGAGCCACCACTGGTTCGAGAGAAGCGCCTGATCCGCCTGGGAGAGAAGGCTGCCCCATGAAACCGCTTCAGGCGGCAGGCCGATGCCGAGAAACGACAGGGTTGATTCGGTGCCAATGGCGGAGCCGATTGCGGTGACCGCCATGAACATGATCGACGGGATGAAATTTGGAACGAGATGCCGCCGCAGGACATGCCAGAAGCTGCCGTTCATGGCGCGCGCCGCGAGGATGTAGTCGCTCTGCGAGAGCTGGCGCACTTCGCTGCGCACCACCTTGGCCATATTCATCCAGCTGGTCGCGCCGATGACGCAGGCGATCCGGACGGGGTTTGCCTGGCCCGCAATCGCCTGCAGAAAAATGACCAGCAGGATGGACGGCACGCTCAGCAGCAGTTCACAGGCCCGCATAAGCAGCGCGTCAAGTTTTTCGCCCGCAAGGCCGCTCACGCTTCCGTAGACGACTGCCAGTCCGGTTGCGATGGCGGCGGCCAGCAGCCCTACCGTCAGCGAAACCCGGCCTCCGTGCCAGATCATCGCGAACAGGTCGCGTCCGAGCAGGTCGGTGCCAAAGGGGAAGCCGGCGCAGGGCGCATGTCCCGCGTTCACAAGGTCAAGGTAGCCCGGGTCACCCGCGCGAAGCAGATCCGCAAAGACACAGCCGGACAGGATAAGCCCGAGAAGCACTGCCGAAAGCCATGGGAAGCTTTTTTTGCGCGTGGGAGCGGCGGAAACCAAAACGGGCTGGCGCCATCCGGCGCCTACCACACGGAAAAGATCGTCCCTCATGCGTCAGCGTCCCCTTCCCGCACCATGCGCGCGTCGATCCGCTCGCTGAGCGCCTGCGCAAGCATCCCGGACGCGATCACCACCGCGCCGGTCATGAGGCTCAGGAGCATCAAAAGGTTATAGTCGTGATATTTTGCGCTTTCAAAGCAGAGGGTGCCAAGGCCCGGATAGGAAAAGACCTTTTCGACCACATAGGTCCCGCCCAGAATATGCGGCACCGAAACCGCCATGATGCTGAAGAGCGACGGCAGGATACCCCGCAGGCAGTGCGCCCAGACAATCCGCCGGTTGGTGAGCCCGCGCGCTTTGCAGAGCAGAACATAGCTTTTGCGCGCCTCGTCGAGCAGTTTGTTGCGCACCAGATAGGCGTAGTACCACAGATGCCCGAGCACCATGACGACAAGCGGCAGCACAAGATGCCGCAGCCGGCTGAAAAGATCATCCGGCTGTCCCATTGCGTAAGCGCCGCTCGAGGGCAGCAGCCTGAGGTTTACGCTGAAGATGAGAATCAGCACCAGCGCGATCCAAAAGGACGGGATGCAGCCGGTGATGGTTCCCACCTTGCAGATGATCCGGTCGGCAAGGGAATCCTCCCGCAGGCAGCAGAACACGCCGAGCGGCACCGCCAGCGCGAAGGTCAGCAGATAGGAGAGCCCGCCCAACAGCAGCGTGTTCGGCAGAAAACCCGCGATGACCGGCGCTGCCGGCTGCTTATATTTGAGCGAGATGCCGAACTCCCCATGCAGCGCGGCCGAAAGCCAACGTCCATACTGAACAGGCAGCGGCGCGTCGAGCCCCAGCCGTGTCCGGGCCGCGACCTGCTCGGAGAGGCTCATCCGCTCGACGCTCTCGCCGTAAAAGCTCTTGAGCGGGTCGCCGGGCGCGAGCCGGGAAAGAAAGAAGGTGAAGGCCGAAAGCGCCAGCAGCGCGAACAAAAAAACGGCAAGCCGCCTGCAAAGACGAAAAATGGTGCGGCGCATCGAGGGCCCCTCCTTTCCTGTGTGTTTTTGCGCATAAAAAAACACGGAAACTTCCGCGCGTCCATTCGCGGGCGCGCATGAAATCTTCGTGATTCCAAATATTCCAATATAGTACAGTCATGGTCGTGCGGATGGGAAAAACGAAAGCGGCAGGCATCCGATGCACAGGGACGCGCTTCTGCGCGTTTGCGGCACGCCTTCCTGGCCTGCCGCAGCCGGCCTTTTCAAAGGGATGGCCGCCGGTTTTTAGTATACCGGGCACGGACGGATTTGTCAACCGCGGGATGCAGCCAGGCAGGTTGCCCAAACCTTTTGGCGGACACAGTTTGTTTACAAATTTCGGTTGCTGTTGCGGTGCTGATTGTGTATAATAACTATTTAATGCAATGAAGAAAGTACTGCAAAACGCAGAAGGAGGTTTTATCCTTGGCCAGAAAGGATATGGACGCGCGCTTTGCCCATGAGAGCATCCCAAAACTGATTTTGTCGCTCTCCGCTCCGGCAATCGCCGCGCAGCTCATCAACGCACTCTATAATATGGTCGACCGCATGTACATCAGCCGCATGCCGGGCGACGGCACCATCGCCCTCACCGGCGTGGGCGTCACTTTCCCAATCATCATTATCGTTTCCGCGTTCGCGGCGCTCATCGGGTTCGGCGGCGCGCCGCTCGCATCGATCAAGATGGGGGAAGGCAACAAGGACAAGGCGGAGGAGATGATGGGCAACTGCTTTTTCATGCTTTGCCTGGCTGCGGTCGTGCTTACAGGCGTACTGCTGGTCGTCAAGGACCCGCTGCTCATCCTGTTCGGCGCAAGCCCCGACACGCTGCCGTATGCTTCCAGCTATCTGGGCATTTACCTGATCGGCACCATCAGCGTGCAGATCGCGCTCGGTATGAACCAGTTCATCTCGGCGCAGGGTTTCGCAAACACCTCGATGGCAACCGTCTGTATCGGTGCGGCGCTCAACATCATCCTCGACCCGATCTTCATCTTTGTGTTCGGCATGGGTGTGCGCGGCGCGGCGCTCGCCACGATTCTGTCGCAGACCGTTTCGGCGATCTGGGTCATCCGGTTCATCACCTCGAAACGTTCAAACCTGCGCCTTAAGAAAAAATATCTGCGTATCAACCCGCAGATCGCGGGGAGTGCGATCGCGCTGGGGATGTCGCCGTTTATCATGCAGAGTACCGAAAGCCTCATCCAGATTGCCTTCAACAAGTCGCTCGCCGCATACGGCGGCGACCTCTATGTGGGCGCGATGGTCATCATGAGCAGTATCATGCAGTTTTTCATGATGCCGGTGCAGGGCTTTGCACAGGGTACTCAGCCGATCATCAGCTATAACTACGGATCGGGCGATCATGAACGGGTCAAATCCGCCATCAAGTTTATGACCATCTTCTGCGTGGGATTTTCGGTTGTGCTTTGGACAGTCTGCATTTTTTTCCCGCAGTGGCCGATTGCGATTTTCACAGGCGAACCCGAACTCGCCGCGCTGACCGCATCCTGTATGCGGATCTTCTTCCTCGGCATGCTGATTTTCGGGTTCCAGCTCGCTTTCCAGCAGGTGTTCATCGCGCTTGGACAGGCAAAGGTTTCGATCTTTATCGCAGTGCTTCGCAAGCTGATTCTGCTTATACCGCTTGTGCTGCTGCTGCCGCAGTTTATTGAACCGAAGACCCTCGGCGTCATCATCGCAGAGCCGGTTTCGGACATTCTGGCCGCCTGTACCTGTATCGTGCTGTTCATCGCCAAATACCATCAGCTTTTGAACCACGGTCCCGCGCCCGAAGGCCCAAGAGAGCCGCAGGGCCCTGAACTGCCATAAAAAACCGCATAAAAAGAGGACCGCGAAGCGGTCCTCTTTTCTTATGGCGTGGCTTTGATCAGGGCAGTCCATGCGGACATGCGTTTTCGGCCCTGAAAGGAAACGCCTATATTCTCGTAGGTGGACTCATCGAGCTGCCGGAGCGTTTCGGTACCGCTGAAGATGCCGTCGTCCGAAACATAACTGGAAACAATGCACTCTCCGACGATCTCAAAAGTCCCGCGCAGGGTTCCGAGCGCGGGATTCACCGATTCCCACGCCAGGGTTCCCGCGCGTCCGGTTTCGCGGATGATGTAATCGTTTGTGAAGCGTACCGGCTTCGGAAAAGCCACCTCCAGGTAGCCGCCGAGCGTCCAGCCGTCTTCGTCCCGCCGGACCTGTACCTTCCCGGCCAGCGGGAATGCCGTCCCGTTTTCGTCATAGTAGGTACCGGGTAGGTACCGGTCGCGCTCCAGTGAAGCGGCCGGAAAAAATAGGTGTGTTCCATCGATGGCCTCCTTCCTTTTTACCATTCTATCATCTCAGGTGAGGCCTGTCCACGCGGGAAGTTCGGTAAAAAATGCCGCTAGGGGTTACCCGGCGGCATTTTTTCTAAGCTTGTTTCGGAGGCTGGGTGTCAATCTGTTTTTCCCGGCCTTTTTCGATGAGGTTGTGGTGAATGTTGAGCATCGTCTGGGAGGCCAGATCGAAGTCCTTGACTTCCTCATACTGATCGACCAGCGGGCTCGCAACCAGATCGCCGTAGGCGTCGGATTCCTTGCGATAGACAAGCTTCAGAAGGATCGGGGTAATCACGGTGGTCGCAACCACCATGATGATGACCGGGCCGAAGAATGCCTCCTTCATCATGCCGGAGGCAATCCCCTTCGACGCGACAATCAAGGCGACCTCTCCGCGGGAGATCATGCCTACGCCGATGCGCACGCAGTCATCTCTGCTGTAATGACAGAGCTTCGCGCCGAAACCGCAGCCCAGCACTTTGGTGAGCACGGCGATCGCCATCAGCAGCACCGAGAAAAGAACAATCGAACCGGACATCTGAGGCAGTACGACCTTGGTGCCGATGCTTGCGAAGAATACCGGCGAAAGCAGCATATAGGAAACGGTTTCAAATTTCGAGGCGATAAAGGTGACGCGGGTGGTGTTGGAAAGGATGAGCCCCGCGATATACGCGCCGGTGATATCCGCCACGCCGAAGACCGCCTCCGCGACATACGCGAAGAAAAGGCAGAAAGCGAACGAGATGATGACATAGCGGCGTTTGTCTCCGTAGGGATTGGTAGTCCACTTCTGGACGAGCTTGTGAAACAGGACGCCTGCCACAAGGCTCGCCGCAAAGAAGAGCAAAATCTTCAGACAGACAACGCCCAGGTTAATCGATTTGTCCGCCACGCTGGTGATAAGCGTGAGCGCGACGATGCCGAGGATATCATCGATGAGAGCCGCGCCGAGGATAGCGTTGCCCGAACGGGTGGAGAGCTTGCCCATCTCCTTGAGCGTTTCGACCGAGATGCTCACTGAGGTGGCGGTCAGGATGACGCCGATGAACAGGTTCTGCAAAAAGGCGTCGGGCCCGGCGTTGAAGAAATGTGCGAGCAGAAAGCCTCCGGCGAGCGGCACAAGCACACCGCACAGGGCGATGACAAAGGACGCCTTGCCGGATTTTTTGAGCTCGCGGATATCGGTTTCCAGACCGGCGGTGAACATCAGCACGATTACGCCGATTTCCGCCACCTGATCGAGAAACTCCGTTTCATGCAGGACCCCGAGAAAGGCGGGTCCAAGGATGAGTCCGGCGATGAGCGCCCCGACTACCTGGGGCATCGAAAACCGTTTGGTTAAAAGGCCAAGCAGCTTGGTGGACACCAGGATGAGTCCGATGTCAAATAAGAAGTGATAGGACTCCACAAAAATTACCTCCTTTTAGAAATGTCTTTTCCTTTTCATTTTCCAACTGAAAAGTATAGACTCATTTCTTTCAGGAAGCAAGAGGTGATTTGTTAAAATATACAAATAAAAGCGCGATTATTTTGTGAAATAATACATTGAATCCTGCATTTTCTGCAAGAAAATGTAAAAAATAGATCCAGGGAAGCGCTAAAAAGGACGGACGCCGCAGCGTCCGTTCCGGTTAAACGCGCGATTTGATCCGCGCGTATTTTTCCTTCGTGGCGATTCCGCCGCGGATATGACGTTCCGATTTGTTGCGCTCCAACACTTCCTTGACCTCGGCGTAGATCATGGGATTGATCTTTTTCAGCCGGTCGGTTACATCCTTGTGTACCGTGGATTTGCTGATATGGAATTCTTTTGCGGTGGCGCGGACCGTGGTGTTATTGTCAATGATATAATGCGCGAATGTGATGGCGCGTTCTTCCGGCAATCCTTTCAAGATGAAGCCTCCCCTGCATTTGTGTCTGCTTCATCTATATGCAGGCGTCCGGCTGTTCAGAACGCAGAGAATCAAGTTGCGCGCGGCTTTTGAAAGCCGCGCGCGGATCACTTTTTAAAATTTATAGCCAAGCTCGGTGGAAATTGCCGTCCGGGTCGCCAGGATTTCGGCGGAAAGCTCCTCAACCCGCGCGTCGGTCATCCGGGCGAGCGGAGCCGAGATGCTCAGCGCGGCCCGCCCGCGGCCGGTGTAGTCGAGGATCGCGGCGCCGATGCAGCGCACGCCGAGCTCGTTTTCCTCGTTGTCAAGCGCGTAGCCGCAGCGCCGGATGGTGTCGAGCTCCCGGAAGAGCGAACCCAAATCCACAATGGTGTGTTCGGTGTAGGGCTTCACGTCGCTCTTCTCCCAGATGCGGATGACCTCGTCGTCGGTCATGGTGGCCATGATGCTTTTGCCCACCGCGGTACAGTACATCGGGCGGCGCATGCCGATACGGGAGAACATGCGGATGGAGGACTGCTTGCTTTCCGCCTTGTGGATGTAGACGATGTCGGCGCCCTCGCGCACCACGAGGTGGATGGCTTCCTGGGTGTGATTCCTGAGCTGCTCGATGTGGGGTTTGGCGATTTCGAGCACATCGATGTTGTCCACAACCCGGCCGGACAGCTCAAACAGTTTGAGCGTCAGCCGGTAACGGTTTGAGCTTTCGTCCTTGCGCACATAGCCGAGCGAGATGAGCGCGGAAAGCAGGCGGTGGACCGTGCTTTTATGCAAACCGGACGCGGTGGAGAGCTCCATGAGGAGCATGCCGTCCGGATTGAGGGAGAGCCGTTCGATGAGATCGAAGGCGCGGTCGAGGGATTGCACCGGGCTTTGATTTTCCATGGCGGTCCTTTCTGCCTGCGGGAAGGGGATCAATCCGAGGCGGTTTCATAATGTGGTACTCAGTTTCATGGTTTATCTTTAATTGTATCCATAACGCAAAAAAAAGCAAGGTTTTTTGGCGAAATTTTTAGCAGGAATTTTTTAAAAAACCCTTGCATTGCGGGACAGAATCGGTATAATAAAAGTATCGACCGCAATGCGGAACTGAGTTTCGTATTGTGAAACTAGCGACGTAATGATTTTATGAGGTGAAGAGTAATGAACGAAATCCTGAAGAAGCTTTCCCAGATCGGTATCGTTCCTGTCATCAAGATCGACGATGTCGAAAAAGCGGTTCCGCTTGCCAAAGCCCTCAAAGAGGGCGGCCTGCCCTGCGCCGAGGTCACTTTCCGCACCGCGCAGGGTGAGGAAGCAATCCGCCGCATCGCGAAGGAAGTCCCGGACGTCCTCGTCGGCGCCGGCACCGTCCTAACCACCGAGCAGGTTGATCGCGCGATCGCCGCCGGTGCGAAATTCATCGTTTCCCCGGGCCTCAACCCGAAGGTTGTCGCCTACTGCATCGAGAAGGGCATCCCGGTAACCCCCGGCTGCGCCAATCCTTCCGATATTGAAGCCGCCATCGAGCTCGGCCTTGACGTGGTCAAGTTCTTCCCGGCGGAGCAGGCGGGCGGCCTTGCCTACATCAAGGCGATTTCCGCCCCGTATCCGAACCTCAAGTTCATGCCGACCGGCGGTGTCAACGAGAAAAATCTCGGCGACTACCTCGGTTTTGAAAAGATCCTCTGCTGCGGCGGCAGCTGGATGGTTAAGGCCGACCTCATCAACGACGGAAAATTCGATGAGATCACCCGCCTCGCCAAACAGGCTGTCCATGTGATGCTCGGCTTTGAGCTGGCTCATATCGGCATCAACGCCGCCAACGAAGCGGAAGCGGTTGAGACCGCCAAACTTTTTGAGGCAATGTTTGGCTTTGCCGCCAAGGTTGGCAACTCCTCGGTATTTGCTGACAAATATGTCGAGGTCATGAAGACCCCATATCTCGGCAAAAACGGCCACATCGCAATTGCGACCAACCATATCTCCCGCGCTGTCGCCTATCTCGAAAGCCGCGGCTTTGCGTTCGATGAGAGCACCGCGAAGAAGGATGCGAAGGGCAACCTTGCCGCTATCTACTTCAAGAACGAAATCGCGGGCTTTGCGGTTCACCTTGTCCAGAAGAAGAAATAAGCAGATTGCAAGAGCAAGAATGATCATAGGAGGATTACAAAATGGGTAAAATTATTACATTTGGTGAAATCATGCTCCGGCTGGCTCCGGAAGGCTACTATAGATTCGTTCAGGCGCAGACCCTCGGCGCAACCTACGGCGGCGGCGAAGCAAACGTCGCGGTTTCTCTGGCAAACTTCGGCCTCGATGTGGCGTTTGTCACAAAGCTTCCGAAGCACGAGATTGGACAGGCGGCTGTCAACAAGCTGCGCGAGTTCGGCGTCGACACCTCGAAGATTGTCCGCGGCGGCAACCGTGTCGGCATCTACTTCCTTGAAAAGGGCGCTTCCCAGCGTCCGTCCAAAGTCGTCTACGACCGCGCCGGTTCCGCGATTGCGACCGCGTCCAAGGAGGACTTCAACTGGGATCAGATCTTTGAAGGCGTCGAGTGGTTCCACTTCACCGGCATCACCCCGGCGCTGGGTCAGAATGTCGCCGACATCTGCCTGGATGCCTGCAAAGCCGCGAAAGCGAAAGGCATCACCATCTCCTGCGACCTCAACTACCGCAAGAACCTCTGGACCCGCGAGCAGGCCGGCAAAACCATGGCCGAGCTGGTCAAATTCGTGGATGTCTGCATCGCGAACGAAGAGGATGCCAAAGACGTTTTCGGCATTGAAGCTGCCAACACCGATATCTATGGCGGCAAACTGAACCATGAAGGCTACAAGGACGTCGCTAAGAAGCTGGCTGATACCTTCGGTTTCCAGAAGGTCGCCATCACCCTGCGCACCTCCATCTCGGCCAGCGAGAACAACTGGGCCGGTATGCTGTTTGACGGCAAGGACTACTACTTCTCCAAAGAATACAACATGAAGATCGTCGACCGCGTCGGCGGCGGCGACAGCTTCGGCGCAGGCCTCATCTACAGCTGCCTGCAGGGCTTCGATTCCCAGAAGACCATCGAGTTCGCGGTTGCGGCTTCCTGCCTGAAGCACACGATCGAAGGCGACCTGAACATGGTTTCGGTCGACGAGGTTGCGAAGCTGGCTGGCGGCGACGGTTCCGGCCGTGTTCAGAGATAATTACCGTTTACCCTTCACCATTTTCTTATAACCCACTTTAAACCAATGGGAGCCGCTGCGTGGCCAAGCACGCGGCGGCTCCCATTGAATATTCCAGGCATTTGCTTCAGACAAAAAGTATGGCCGTCCCTTGGGGACGGCCATCTATAGAAAGCTTTACTTTTGGTCCCGCCGGTCAATCTCCGCCCAGACGAGGTATCCGCCCCCCCCCCCACAATGAGGCTAAGGGCGCTCAAGACGAGCAGCGGGGTTCCCACATATTCCAGTCCTGCCGCAAACAGGGCCGCATTCCAGGAGGAGACGCCCGACATAAAGATTGCCGCTGCAAGATATCGTGTCGAAAACAGGATTGCCGCAATCAGACAGAAAACAGAACCTGTCCCTCCCCATAACATGCCCCTTTCGTTTTAGCCAGCGCGTCCATTCACTCCCCACCGACTGGAGCCCCGGAAAGATCCGCCAAGTTGACGCGCAGGCCGGATCATCAAAATACCAGCTGCACAAGCAGCATATAACAGATCGTGCCGCCCGCGATCGAAAGCAGCATCTGCCTTTTCCACAGGTGCAATACGACCACTGCCGTGATGGAAATCAGCTCGGGCAGCCCATGGCTGCCTGTGAGGAAGCTGACATTTTTCAGGCAGTAGACCACCAGCATTCCAAAGATAGCGGAGGGCAGTGCTTTGCCGAGGTACTGCACATATTTGGGGGTGGGATGCTTAGGCGAGAAGATCAGGAACGGCAGAAAACGGGTCGCCATCGTCCCCAGCACGCAGAGCGCGACCGTTATGATTTCCTGTGTCAGCGTCACAACAGGCCACCCGCCTTTTCAACCGGCTTGCGCAGAACCGTTAGAAAGCACAGGATGCAGGCCATGGTTGGCAGCATGAAGGAGTCTGCCCCGAACAGCAATAGGCAGGCCGCCGAGGCCAGCACGCCGACCAGCGCGGTGTAGTGCTTTTTTTCTTTGAGCCACTGCTCCAGGAATATGACCACGAACATTGAGGTCATGACAAAATCCAGCCCTTCGGTGTTGAAGGTGATGAGCGAACCCAACAGGCCGCCGATTGTGGAACCAGAAAACCAGTAAAACTGGTTGAGCAGCGTGACAAAAAACATAAACCAGCCCTTGTCCACATCTTCGGGAATCTCGGCCGAATAGTTGATGGAAAAGCTCTCGTCGCACATTCCGAAGATCAGATAGGGTTTTTTCCAGCCGGTTCCCTTGAACTTTTCCAGCATGGAAATTCCGTAAAACAGGTGCCGTGCCTGGATCATCAGGGCCATGATCAGCGTCTGTACCGGCGCGAAGGGACTGAGCAGCATCGCCACCGCCACAAATTCCAGCGACCCGCCGAAAATCGTCAGGCTCATCAGCATGGGATACCAGAAGCTGAAGCCGGATACGTTCATATAGATCCCATAGGTCATCCCCAAAAACCAAAAGCCCGCAAAAATCGGTATGGTATAGGGAAACGCCGCTTTCAAAGCCTTTTTCATGACAGTTTTGTTCTGCATCGGATGGATTCTTCTCCCTCGAAAGTTTCCCCGCCGCGCGAGCGTGGGACCCGCTTTCAAAATTCAACATGTACTATATCATAGCACAGCATTTTTGCGCAGGCAAGCGTCAATTTAAACAGGAACCGCGCGAAAGCGGGATGGCTTTCGCGCGGTTCCTGTTTTGCCGCTATTCATCCACAAAGCGGTAACCCACCCCGACTTCGGTGAGGATATAGCGCGGGCGGGTGGTATCCTTTTCGATCTTGCGGCGGATGCCGGCCATAAAGACCCGCAGCGACTGGAAATCTTCGGTATATTCGTAGCCCCAGATTTCCTTGCTGATGAACCGGTGAGTAAGCACCTTGCCGCGGTTGCGGATCAGCAGGGTGAGCAGCCGGTATTCGATGGGGGTCAGATGGATTTCATTGCCTTCGACATAGACTTTGCGGCGTTCGAAATCGACCTTCAGGGTGTCGAGCACGAAGATTTCATCCTTTTCCGGCCGCGGGGCGTGCTTTCGCAGCGCCACCCGGATGCGTGCGAGCAGCTCGCCGACCGCGAACGGCTTGGTGACATAGTCGTCGGCGCCCATGTCGAGCGCGGCGACCTTTTCAGATTCCTGACCGCGCGCCGAGATCACGATGACCGGTACGCCGGAATGCTGACGGATCTGCTGAAGCACAGCGGTACCGTCGATGTCCGGGAGCCCCAGGTCAAGCAGGACGAGGCAGGGCGCGGCGGTATAGTAGGCGGAAAGCGCATCGAGCCCGGTGACAGCGGAGATGGATTCGTAACCATTCGTTTTAAGCAGTGCGGTGAGGACGTTCAGGATGCTCTTATCATCCTCGACAATGAGAATGGGGGACATTGTGTTCACTCCTTTGCGGCCGCCTGCAGCGGCAGGTCGAACTGGAAGGTGGCGCCGCCTTCGTTATTGTTGAACCCACGGATTACACCGCCATGCGCCTCTACGATCGACTGGCAGATGGAGAGCCCCAGCCCAATCCCGCGGTGGGAATCCGACTGATCGGTCTGCGAGCCGACAAAACTTTCGAAGATGTGCCCGAGCAGTTCGGGCTTGATGCCGCCGCCGTTGTCACGCACTTCGAAACGGGCCTTGCCTTCCGGAAGGCGTGTGACCGAGACAAGGATTCTGCTGCCCTCCCGGGTGTGTTTGGCGGCGTTGTCCAAAAGGTTGGTCAGCACGCCGATGATGAGTTTTCCGTCCATCGGTACGAGCAGCACTTCGTCCGGCATGGTCATCTCGACGCTGCGCCCGCCGAGAAAATGTGAAATACGGTTATAGGCTTCGGTAAGTATGTCATCGACCACTTCGTTGTTTTTTTTGATGACCAGCTTTCCGTCCTGGATACGGGTCATGTTCAAAAGGTTCTCGACCAGATTGTTGAGCCATCCGGCGTCGTTTACAATATCGCCCAGGAAACCTAGGATGGTGCCCTTGTCGAGGCTGTCGAAACTGTTGATCATGAAGCTCGCGCTGCCGGCGATGCCGGTGAGCGGCGTGCGCAGGTCGTGGGAGATCGAACGCAGGAGGTTGCTGCGCAGCTTCTCCTTTTCGACCTCGAGCCGGGCGTGTTCCTTTTCGGTGGTGAGCAGTTCGCGTTCGAGTGCCAGCGCCATCTGGGAGATAATGGTGCCCACTGCCATCTGGCCCCGCGCGTCGAGCGATCCGCCGGAACAATCCACCTCCACCGTCCCAAAAACCCGCGCCCCACTTTTGATGGGAAGGTATTCACGTTTTTCCGGAAATTCGTGGTCGTTTTGCGGTTCGGGCTCGTCCAGATGGATGGTGCAGCGGTTGGGCAGCAGGCGGCGCATGCTTTCCTGGGTGTGGCGGACGATCTCCCCACGGGTGGAAAGGTTCAGATATCCGCTGCTGATTTCATAAAGGCACCGCGCCAGTTTTTCATTTTCGCTGGAAAGCCGCACCTCCCGCTGCAGCCGCAGAGTGAGGGTTCCCACAATGAGGCAGACCGCCAGAAAGATTGCGAAGGTGATCATATAATCCTTGTCGCTGACCCGGAGCGTATAAATGGGGTCGGTGAAGAGGAAATTGCAGGTAAAGACGCCGAGCAGCGAGGCGACAAGCCCCCAGAGATATCCGCGCGTCAGGATAATGACCAGCACCACGCCGGTGAGATAGACCATCAGGATATTTTCCTGTTGGACTCCGAAATGGGAAAACAGACAGGAAATGAGGGTGGCGCCGGTCAAAATCAGAAACAGCTGCAACAGGCTGACCCAAATGGGCTGTTTTTTCAATCCATCACCTTCCTTATATATTGGACATCCCTATTATACTTGAAATTTGATGGAACGCACATTAAATTTATGTTAATACCTCCATGTGCATGGCTGTATGCGCGGAAAAGCCACTGCCAATGGCCGCGCCACGTTGGAGTGCCCCGCGCCGCGCGTGAAAATACCGGTCCGCGTCCAGTCTACCATATCGGGCGCTCCGCGGCAAGGCTGGGCATGCGACCGCGCGGCGGCTCTTTTCGGGGGGTGCCGCCGGGTGATTTTGCTTGTTTCGGACAGATAAATGTGGTATGATAAATTGGTCAAAAATGATAAATACAGTTGTGTGTTATCCGCGCACAACTTCTGAGGAGTTGGGAACCATGAATTACATCAGCACCAGGGACAGCGGCTATGCAGTCAGCTCCGCGCAGGCGATTGTCGCGGGGCTCGCGCCGGACGGCGGTCTGTTTTTGCCGGAAACGCTTCCCGAATATACGGCCGGGGAGCTTGAGACGCTCACCAAATCGGGTTATACCGCCCGTGCCACCAGCATCCTGAGCCGTTTTTTGCCGGACTTTACACGTGAGGAGCTTCACCAGTATGTCTGCCGCGCCTACGCGCCGGAAAAGTTCCCGCCCAAGGCGGTGGCGCCGGTGGTCCCGCTCGATGAAAACGCCAGCATCCTGGAACTTTTCCACGGCCCGACCTGCGCGTTCAAGGATTTCGCCCTGCAGCTTCTGCCTTTTTTGCTCACCGCGTCGCTTCAGAAGACCGGCGAGGATAAGACGGTTGTGATCCTGGTCGCAACCTCGGGTGATACCGGAAAGGCCGCGCTCGAAGGCTTTGCAGATGTGGAAGGCACAAAAATCTGCGTATTCTATCCGGACGGAGGCACCAGCAACATTCAGCGGCTGCAGATGACCACCCAGCAGGGCAATAATGTCATGGTGTTTGCGGCAAAGGGCAACTTTGACGATGCGCAAAACGGCGTCAAACGCATCTTCACCGACCAGGATTTTGCGTCCCTGCTCGCGGAAAAGGGCTTTGTGCTTTCCTCCGCCAATTCGATCAACTGGGGACGCCTCGTGCCGCAGGTTGCCTACTATTTTTCCGCCTACTGCGACCTGGTGAACGCGGGCCGCATCAAGCTCGGCGACAAGATCAACGTCGTCGTGCCGACCGGTAATTTTGGCAACATTCTGGCCGCCTATTTTGCGAAACACTGCGGATTGCCAGTTGGAAAGCTGATCTGTGCGTCAAACAAAAACAATGTGCTGACCGATTTCATCACGACCGGCACCTATGACCGCAATCGGGACTTTTATGTCACCAGCTCTCCATCGATGGATATTCTGATCTCTTCGAACCTGGAACGGCTTCTTTACCTGCTCTGCGACCGGGACGACGGGAAGCTGAAGGGTTACATGAACGAGCTTTCTGCCACCGGCAAATATACGGTGGACAAAACGATCCTCGAAAAACTTCAGTCAGAATTCGCGGCAGGCTGCGCGGATGACAAACAGACCGCCGAAACGATCGCTTCGGTCTATGAAAAAACCCATTACCTCTGCGACACCCATACCGCGGTTGCGGTGAAGGTCTATCAGGACTATGCCGCCAAAACCGGTGACACCACCCCGACGGTCATCGCTTCGACCGCCAGCCCCTTCAAGTTTGCGGGCAGCGTGCTTCCCGCGATCGGGAAGGCCCCGTCCGGCGGCGATTTCGAGCTTCTGAGGGAGCTGTCCGAGGCTACCGGCCTGCAGGCGCCCGCCGCGCTCGCGGGGCTGCGGGACCGGAAGGAGCGCTTTACCGATGTGGTTGAGCCCACGAAGATGAAGGACGCGGTCGCCGCCTGGCTCGGCGTGAAATAAGAAACTGCGCGGCAAAGGCCGCGCAGAAAAAAGGATGCGTGACAGAAGATGAAATATGTCGTGATGCTGGGCGACGGCATGGCCGACCGCCCAGTGCCGGAACTCGGGGGGAAGACCCCGTTGGAAGCTGCTGTGAAACCCAATATGGATTTTCTGGCGCAGCATGGGACGGTCGGGATGGTGAAGACCGTCCCGGAAGGGATGCCGCCCGGATCGGATACCGCGAACCTTTCGGTCATGGGCTACGATCCCAAGATTTACTACAGTGGCCGCAGTCCGCTCGAAGCGGTCAGCATGGGCATTCCTCTGGCAGCGGACGATGTGACCTTCCGCTGCAATCTCGTGACTCTTTCGGACGAAGAAAACTATGAGGACACGACCATGCTCGATTATTCGTCGGGGGAAATCAGCACCGCCGAATCGACAGAGCTGATCAATTTTTTGAATGAGCGCTTCAAATCCGAAACGATCAATCTCTATCCTGGTATCAGCTACCGGCATTGCCTGGTTTTAAAACATGCGGAAACAGGCAGCATCTGCACCCCTCCGCATGACATCTCTCTCAAGCCGGTGAAGGAATATCTTCCCCAGGGCCGGTATGGTCATCTGCTTTACGGCATGATGAAGCGTTCCCGCGAACTGCTCAAGGACCACCCGATCAACAAAGCACGTATCGCCGCCGGGAAAAATCCGGCGACGTCCTGCTGGTTCTGGGGCGAGGGAACCCGGCCAGCGCTTTCCTCCTTCGAAGAGAAGTTTGGCGTGAAAGGCGGGGTTATCTCCGCGGTTGACCTCATCAAGGGCATCGCCATCTGCGCGGGGCTCAAAAGCGTCGATGTAGAAGGCGCGACCGGTAATGTCGACACCAATTTTGCAGGGAAGGCACAGGCCGCGCTCGCCCTTTTGCATGATGGTTGTGATTTCGTCTATATTCATGTGGAAGCTCCGGATGAGTGCGGTCATCGGCATGAGGTGGAGAACAAGGTCAAATCGATCGAACTGATCGATCGGGACATCCTTGGACGGCTCATCCCGGCGCTGCAGAAAGAGGGGGAGGATTTTGCGGTTCTGCTTGCCCCGGATCATCCTACGCCGTTGGATATCCGTACTCATTCGAGCGATCCGGTACCTTTTGTACTTTACCGCAGCTATCGGGAATCGGTGCATACCACTCCGCGCTACACCGAAGCGCTGGCCGAAAAAACTGGTGTTTATATCCCGGAAGGCTGCCGTTTGATGGAAGCGCTCATTCAGGAAAAATACATCTAGAATTTTACAAAAACAGTTGACAAGCTATTTTCCCAATGATATAATAATCAAGCACGATTCGTTTGAGTCGTGCTGATATGCGGGTATGGCGGAATTGGCAGACGCGTTAGATTCAGGTTCTAATGGTCGCAAGGCTGTGCAGGTTCAAGTCCTGTTACCCGCACCACTACGATGAAAGCTCACAAATTGGCTTTATAAGCTGGTTTGTGGGCTTTTTTGTTGTTTGCTTTTAAGCCGATTTTGTGCATTTAGCGCTTATTTGGCGCTTATGACCTTATTTTTGTCTAAATTCAAGGCATCCGCAACAGCTCCGACTGCCTTTGCTTGCGCCTCTGCAAAGGTGTGGGCATAGATGTTTAAAGTGGTGGAGGTCTGCGCATGACCAAGGACAGCCGACACGGTCTTGACATCCGCGCCGCTGTTGATGAGCAGGGAGGCATTCAGGTGCCTAAAGCTGTGGATATTGACCTTGTGCATTCCGGTGCGCTCGCAGAACCGGTCAAGCCAGTTTTTGGCGCTGCTGGGATGAATCGCGGCCCCATTCCAAGAAGTAAACAGACGATCACTGTTCACCCATTGGGAACCTAGCCGCAACCGCTCTGCGGCCTGCTCTGCCCGGTATTGCTTTAATAACTGCATAACGCCAACCGGCAACATGAGGCTCCTTTGGGAGCCTTTTGTTTTGGGCGTGTCGGTGAATACTCCACGTTCGGGCGTGTAGTTGCTGGTGCGGTTGACAGTTATTACGGCGGTGTCAAAATTGATGTCCTTCCACTCGAATCCGAACAGTTCTCCACGTCGAAAGCCGCCATATACGGCCAGCGTGAAGAATACACGCCACTGCATGGGTTCATGCCCTAGTAGCTCTAGGAATTGCTGGGCCTCCTCCAGCGTGTAGACGTTCCGTTCCACTTTCACCATAGCGGGCAGGGTGACACCGTGGCAGGGATTAGAGCGGGCCACGCCTTGGCTTACGGCATAGTCGAAGATCGTGGAGATAAAGGATAGATAATTTTTGACGGTTTTAGGTGCTAAAGCCTTTTGGGTGCGCTCGTTGATTCCATCCTCTTGGAGATTCAAAATAAAGAGTTGCACTGTTCGGGTGGTGATTTCGTTCATCCGGAGATGTCCCAGCGCTTTATAGGCACGAGCTTCAAACTGATGGTATAGGTCGATGGTGCGTGTCTTGAGCTTTACCTCTGCGTACTCTCTGAACCACTGTTCCGAAAAAGCTTTGAACTTTATGTTACTGTCGGCCACGGCTCCAGCGTGGCATTTTTCCTCAAAGAGAACGGCCTGCCGCTGCAATTCCTTCTCAATCTGCCGGTCTGTCATACCGGCAGCGGGTGCCCATGTTTTGTAATAACGCTTTTGCTTACCTTTTGACAGGTAGCCAGATGAAACGGTGATCTTATAAGAAACGCCGGTCTTGCCTTCAATCTTTCGGATGTTCGCCATTTGAAGCCTCCATATCATTTGCAAATTTTTTAATAAAATCTGCGAGCTGGTTTTGCATTCCTTGAAGTAGGTAGCGGGCGGTTTCGAGTGGTGGCAGGCTGATTCTGCCGCCCTCGTCCACCTCTGCGCTCATAAGATGATCCAGAATTTCATCTGATTCGCTTACGTAGTTAGACCTTGCGTTCAATGCTCTGGAATACTGCTCTAAGTCCATTGCAAGGTACATGGGAATTGATTCTTCAATAAAACGGTTTACTAAATGGATGGTTAGTTGCTGTTCGTCATAGGCATAGAAGCGTAGCTTTTCAATGGCCGCATCGGTTAGTCCTGTAGTTCTCCCAATCTCAATATTATCGGACATCTGGTTTTCGGTGAGGCCTATTAACCAGTCGCTGGGAACATTGCACTTTTCTGAAATAATTTTTAAAGTCAAAGCATCGGGAACGCGATCACCGTTTTCATAGAAGCCTATTGTTGGACGGGAAATTCCTAAATCTTCGGAAAATTTAGCCTGTGAACGCTCCCCTCGCAGTTCTCGAAATCTACGCGCAAAGACGGGGAGTTTAGCGGTTGCATCTGTTTTCATAAGCACCTCCAAAATGCTCTAATAATTAATCATTGAAGAAGTTTGGCTACAATACTTGACTAAGCTCGGATTATGGATTACAATTACATTATAGCAAACTAATCGAGCGTTTTCAAGGAGGAATGTTTTTATGGCGAATCAAGATATCAAACTTGAAGCAGCGGGCGCAGGCGTGAAACTTTGGCAGATTGCAGACAAATTAGGAATTATGGATACCAACTTTTCCCGAAAGCTCCGCAAGGAGCTTAGCACGGAGGAAAAGGAGCGCATCCGGCAGATTATCGCGGAGCTGAAAGGCGGTGCGGCGAATGGCTGAAATCCCGCGCATGGTTACGATCAAGGAAGCCGCCAAAGCAACCGGCCTTGCAGAACACCATGTCCGGCAGCTCGTTCTG
>Ga0079305_1000948_pt1 | contig 46549 bp, 43 predicted proteins | sample LMS_cellobiose_e_FD_79183 | JGI IMG/M metagenome (GOLD analysis project Ga0079305, IMG submission 79183) | Rumen-fistulated moose microbial communities from Alaska, USA - LMS_cellobiose_enrichment | ecosystem: Host-associated > Mammals > Digestive system > Stomach > Rumen fluid ... | reverse complement strand
TTGTCATTCTATTATGAGTGATAAGGTTTACCAGGAGCCGTATACGAGGCCCGTACGTACGGTTCTGTGAGAGGGATGCAGCTGCAGCCAGCTACTGCAGCTGCACCCTACTCGATTCTATGTTGATTTACGGTTCGAGTTAACAGATCGCCACGTCGCTTCGCTCCTCGCGATGACAGGGTCAAGTTTTCGTTTATAGTGGCCTGTTATTCAGGTGATAATTGCTGAGAAAATAACTCTAACCCATAAATCGTGTGGTGACGGCAGGTCCTAGGCAGGCAGGTAATAGTGCTGGTCATCACAGATAACCTGTTTCTGATCAACTAAATAATTAAGGTGAACCATATCCATGATATATTCATACAGCAGGAAAACTGGCTGGGGAGGAGGCAGCTTTTGGTATGTGGGCAGGCAGCGGGCAATTTCCTTTAGAGTATGGTGCCCGCGACGGATGCAGTCCAGAATACGCTTTTCCCTTTGAAAAATGGTGTCCCGGTAAGCTTTAAGGCGAGCTGGGACCTGTTCTTTGATGATGGCCTGGCCATGACCGCTGACAATGAAACCTGGTTTGAGGGAAATTAACCGTTCCAGAGAAGCAAGCAAGTCAGCAATAGAACAGCTCAGGTTACCGTACCAGGGACCAAAGGTGGAAAGATCCAAATCGGCAGTAAAGACAAATTCCTGCTCAGGAAAGAAGAAGCCGCAGTGCCCCGCCGAGTGCCCGGGAAGATGCAGGACCTGGACCTGAATATGGCCAAACTCGAATACCTGACCCTCTTGTAGAGGCCCGGTTACCTGGATAGGGTGGTAGTGAATAGCATCCAAATACAACTGGTGCATACGTTGGTCAGGGACTAAAAGGTGGAACCCGAACTCCTGCAAATAGGCATTTGCTGATTCTGCCATGGGCTGATCAGCGGGGTGCATAAGGACCTGAGAGGCTTTAAGAGAAGGAGTTAAAAAACAATGATCCAGATGCCCGTGCGATTGCAATAATAGATCGATAGTTCGTCCCTGTAAAAATTTCTTGCCATCATCCGGGGGACTGGAATCAATCAAGCCGGTGCGGTCATCGTTGATCCACACACAATTACAGTAAGGAAACTGAAACTGTGGTAATTCCAGCACGGTAATGCGCCGCGAAAGCCTGTGGATCAAGAACCGCTCACTCCTTTCCCCTTTTGCATTTCATTATACTATATACTATATATAATAATATAATGATGAAACCCTGGGAAAATGCACTTCTAGCGGTTAGTAAACACTGGCCAAAGGGGCATCATTATCTTGGATCACCTGTTGGTTGGTATAGTTTCTGAGCATTTTGCGTTCAATATAGAAACGGTCTGACAGGGGATCATATTTGATGGTGTCTGCAGCCGTGGGACCCTGACCCGGCCTTATATACAAAATAATAGCTGAGTAAGGAACTAATTGGTCCGTATATAAACCACGTAGCCCCGCTGCTCCTGAGGAACCAGGATTGAGTATGATCGTACCTTTCACCAGCTCAATGCTTTGTTGATGAGTATGGCCGGTGACAATCAGCGGATAAAGGCCGGCCAGCTTTTTAGCCACTCGAGGATTATGCACCACCACCAGGTCTACGTCCGGATCAGGAGGAGCTGCTAACATTTCCTGAACCTGTCGCTCCAAAAGTCTATTCCATTCCGGCTGGTCAGCAGATACTTCCTTACTTGCGGAGAGCGGGTCAGCGTTGCCCAGTATCTGCAATCCCCGCACATTGACGGCCTGACCATTTAAAATAATACTGTTTTTCATGTTCTGTACAAATTCAATGGTATCAGCGGAGTCATGATTACCGGGGGCGAAAACGTAAGGCAGATCAATTTCCATCAGTCCTTCGGCCAAATGAGTCTCCAACGGGGAGCCAAAATCGGTTAAGTCACCGGCATCAACAATCAGGTTAACCCGGAATTTATTAGCCAGGGCTTTGATGAACTCAATCCCTACTGGATTAGACTGCAGGTCGCTGACCAATAGTACTTTAAGGGTGTCATCTTCCTGTTCAGGATTCCCCAGTATGGATAAGCTGTTAACGCTGGAAAAAAGCTGCCGTATGTTGCTTACTAACGAATGAGTTTGATCTTCGACTTCCTCAAGGCGTTCCAGCAGTTCTCCTGGTTCGGGAATAACAGCAGTAGCCAAAGAGATTACTCCGGTGTAGCTGGGTTCCCGAAAGGAGTTAATATCGTAAGTTTTTATGCCGTACCCCAATACGGAGGCAAAAACCAGACAGCCAAAGGCGGCAGACAAAATGGCATAGCGTAACGGTGGTCTCCATAGAGCCAGTACTAACACCAATGCACCGGCAAAAGCCACTCCTAATTGCTGCCAGGCAAATCCATAAAGCATGCGAGGCATATTTTCACGCAGATTAGATAAAAAACTGATGCTGTTTCCTTCCGAAGACAGCATCCTTTCGGCCAGATCAGTTCCGATATATTGAAGCTGGATATGAAAAGCCAGGGGTGAATGGTGAGTAGGCGCTGCAATGGTGCCCAGGGGGGCCAGGTGAATAACGGTCTCGCCATGCCAGGCAGGCTCGACGGACATTTTTAGAGACAGTCCTTCCACATCGTAAACCTTGCTGCCCAGCAGATGCACACCTAAAAAGGCACCGGCTACCGCAGTAAGCAAAACCGCTAAAATAATGAAAATACGCAGAGAGGCTGGGTTAGGCCGATGGATTAGTCTTAGCATGAATAATCTCCCCAACTTTAATATGTAAGACCTAACCAAATTACACGTATCTATTGTATCATCTAAATGGCTTTAAAGAGGCTAGCAGGTTATTCCAAAAAGAGTGTTAGTGTAATATTTACGGGAGGTTGTCATGAAAAAACAATGGTGGAAATGGTCACTGCTTACGATCCTGATCATTCTGCTGCTGGTTCAACCAGGGCAGGCTGCGGAAGTTGTACAGGTAGAAATGAATGGTCTGCAGGTAGAATTCGATACCCCGGCGATCATCAATAATAACCGGGTAATGGTACCTTTTCGTGGGTTAGCGGAATTATTGGATGTGCAAGTGGAATGGCTGGCTGACAGTCAGACCGTGGTGGCGGTTGCGCCAGGAGCTCAGATAAGGCTGCAGGTTGGTAATCAGACCGCTTATCAAAACCAGCAAAAGATCCAACTGGATGCCCCCCCTTTACTTACTAAGGGAAGAGTTTTGGTACCTTTACGCTTTTTCAGTGAGGCCTTTGGTTGCCAGGTAGCCTGGAAACCCGACGAGAGGCTGGTGCAACTGGTATCTCCTCCTGCCACCATGGAAGTTTTGGCTTATTATGCCTTGGGCGATAAGACTAGCAGCAGCTGGGAAGATTTATTCGGCAAGCCCTATCCTGATCATGACCGGGGCCACACCGATTTGGTAAGCCGCTTGGCTTTGGGGTGGTTTAGTCTGGACGAAGCCGGTAATTTGCTGACTCAGAGCCGTACTGGATGGCAAAGGCCGGATGGCTGGGAGGATGTTATAGCCGTGTCCCGATCCCGGGGATTAAATAATGAAATGACGATACATATGGTTAACGGACAGGGTGAAATTACAGCTTTATTGAATGATGCAGAAGCCTGCCAGCGAGCAGTTGATGAGATCAGCCGGGAAGCAAGCCATTATGACGGAGTAAACCTGGATCTGGAAGGTTTGGGCTTATCAGCCAGGGGTACTGAACTGCAGGAACTAAGAGCTAAATATACAGCTTTTGTGACCATGCTGGCCGGGCGCCTGCACCAGGAGGGAAAAACTATTAGTTTATCCTTGCATCCTCCCAACAGCAGTTATCAGGGATATGATTATGCATCCCTGGGAAAGGTTTGTGACCGCCTCATTATAATGGCCTATGATTATGGTCCCAAGCCGGAACCTATGGCTAAGGTAAGGGATGCTATCGAAAAAACCCTGGCTCAGGTTCCTGCTCACCGGGTTTTACTGGGGATTTCGGTGCCGGCCGAGGATCCCACTAGCCTTGCTGAAAAAGTTGAGCTTGCCCGGAGATACGATATACAGGGAATCGCCCTCTGGCGGCTGGGGTTAGTGGATGATGGCATGTGGCAATCCCTTTCTTCCCGCATTATTGCTAAGTAAAATAATTGCCAATTTACACATAAAGGCAGGTGCTGATTAGCACCTGCTTTTTTTGTTAAGAAAAGGATATCTGATCCTGATGCCGAATTGAAAGGATAGAAAATTTATTCTATTTTCTTTTGCGCAACTATTCACAATAAAACCATTATGGGGGGATTTGGGTGTATCAAAAAGAATACCAGCAGAAATTAGTATCAGCGGAGGAAGCCGTTAAAGTTGTCAAATCAGGGGATATTGTAGATTATGGGTTTTTTAATGGCAAACCGGTAGAGTGTGATATAGCTCTGGCGGCTCGCAAGGACGAACTCCAGGATGTACAGGTGTTTTCAGCCGTTACTCTTCCTCCGGTACCGGAAGTGGCCAAGTTAAGAGGACACTTCACCTATGTGGATTGGCAGTTCAGCAAGATAGCACGGATACTGCAATCTAATTATGAGTTAGCCTATTACTCACCGATTTTATACCATCAAGCACCCTCATTATATCGTGATGGAATTGCACCTCATCGTAATGTAGCTATCTGCAGAGTGGCTCCTATGGATAAGTATGGATATTTTAACCTGGGGCCTCATAACTCAGAAACTTTGGCCAACATGGAAGTGGCTGACTATGTAATAGTTGAGGTCAATAAGAACATTCCGGTGTGCTTGGGAGGGGCCGAAGAATCGGTGCATATTTCCCAGGTCGACTTCATCGTTGAAGCTCCTGATGATCAGGTATTGCCGGATATTCCCGGAGCTGAACCCACCGAAGTTGATAAAAAGATCGCTGATCACCTGATGAACTTTATCCATGACGGCTGCTGCATCCAATTGGGAATAGGAGGTATGCCCAATGCTGTTGGTAAGGCTATAGCCTCTTCCGACCTTAAAAACCTGGGTGGGCATACGGAGATGTTCGTTGATGCCTATGTGGACATGATTGAATCAGGTCGTATGAATGGAGCGGCAAAGACCATAGACCGCAATCGCGTAGCTTATACTTTTGCTATCGGCAGTCAGCGGATGTACGATTTTATGCACATGAATCCAGCTTTGGCTTCCTATCCGGTCAATTATACCAATGATCCCCGGGTGATTCAGCGGCTGGATAACTTTGTTTCAATTAATAACGCTGTTGAGGTGGATTTGTATTCCCAGGTAAACGCCGAAAGCAATGATATTATCCAGATTTCCGGCAACGGTGGTATGTGGGATTTTGTGCTGGGAGCCCAGTGGTCGAAGAACGGCAAAAGCTTTATCTGTTTGTCTTCCACTTTTACTGACCATGAAGGCCGGCTGCGTTCCAGAATTGTACCCACCTTTGCTGCTGCTTCTATTACTACTATCCCCAGGCAGATGGTGGATTATATTGTTACAGAGTATGGAGCAGTTCGTTTAAGAGCCAAACCAACCTGGCAGAGAGCCGAAGAGCTGATTTCCATTGCCCATCCCGATTTTCGAGATGATTTGATTAAAGAGGCGGCTCGGATGAAGCTATGGAGGCGTTCCAACAAAATTGATTAATCAAATAAAAAAGCCCACCCTGAACGGGTGGGCTTTTGATATATGCCGATTTATTTGGGAGCCATACGGATAGCGCCGTCCAGACGAATGGTCTCAGCGTTCAGGTAATTGTTTTCTACTATAGCCTGTACCAGGTGAGCAAACTCTTCGGGGTTACCCAGTCTCTGCGGCATGGGGATTGAAGCAGCCAGAGAATCGCGGGCAGCCTGAGGCAGCTGAGCCAGCATCGGGGTATCGAAGGTACCAGGAGCTATAGTATTTACGCGAATCAGATGGCGGGAAAGGTCGCGAGCGATAGGCAGGGTCATAGCAACTACGCCGCCTTTGGAAGCGGAATAAGCAGCTTGTCCAATCTGGCCATCAAAAGCAGCTACGGAAGCTACATTGATGATAACGCCTTTTTCGCCATCTTCCGGTTCATTCTTGTCCATTTGATAAGCAGCATTACTCAGCATATTGAATGCGCCTACCAGGTTGATGTCAACAACCATCTTGAACCATTCGATGTTCCAGGGGCCATCTTTGCCGATGGTGCGTCCTGCACTGCCGATACCGGCATTGTTGACCAGGATGTGCAGAGCGCCAAATTTCTCCACAGCGGTGTTGACAGCAGCCTTAACATCATCGACAGAGGTAACATTACATTTCACAAAAACAGCCTTGTCACCCAATTTAGCTGCCAGGGCATTACCTTTTTCTTCATTGAGGTCAGCGATGACCACATTGGCACCAGCTGCATGCAGACGGATTACTGCAGCTTCACCTAGACCGGATGCTCCACCGGTTACGATAGCAGTTTTTCCAGCGATCTTCATACTATCCCTTCACTCCTTTAATTTTTATTTAGGTAAGAGCTGTAAACCAGGGTTAGAGCTACCCTTATTCACCCCCCTTATCCCGGTGGCAGGTGTTTCCCTGACAAAACCACCTGCCATATATTCTATATATTACCACAAAGTATCTGCGGTGGTAACTATGAATACATAAATGTGAAAAAAAGTGCTCGAGGACAAAAATAAACATTTCCGCCGGTTAATAGTTTATTAACATATAACGGTTACAATGGTATATAAAGGGAGAGATTAGACTTAATTGCCAAAGGATTTAGCGCCCTGTTATTATAGGAAAAACTCTTGATTGCAGGGGGGAGCAATTTGCGTAAACGCGGAATTATTTTAGCCTTGCTCATAATGCTCCTGGGTGTTTGGGTCTGGATAAGCAATCGGCCCGACCCAGAAGAAAGCCGCACCAACGAATCCGCAGCGGTCCAAATTGATAAAGTATTGCAGGAAGGGCAGCCAGCCTGGTTATTTTTCCGTACCAGTACCTGTCCAGCCTGTGTTGAGCTAAAGGAATCCTTTGACCGTCTGCAGCCTGAGTATCAGGGACGAGTTGTTTTCATAGATATTAACTTGGATGATGAAGACAATCAGCAATTGGGGCGTAAGTATCGTATTGGCTATGTACCCCAGAGTTTTATTATTAACTCAGCTGGGAAAACAACCTATCAAATGGTGGGGAATATACCGGAAGATGAACTGCGCCATGAACTGGATCAGGTAGCTGCCCCAAAACCATAGCTTTTAATTTACGGTTTCCACAGCAGGAGCCGGACGCGATTGGGGCAGGGGAGGAATAAAACAGGCGGCGGCCAGATTTAACAGAGCAATGGTAGCGGCACCTGCAAAGACCCATTGTACGCCGAAATGAGCCCATACTAATCCACCTGCCATGGGAACCATCATGGACACAGCGTGATCAATAGTTTGTCCCATAGATAATGTAGGCGCAACGTCGCTCTGACATTCAGCAATACGGTTTAGATAAGTAGCGCGGGAGATGTGTACCGCAAATAAAAGTTGGTCGGCGATGTAACAGGCCATAATAATGATCAGGGCAGTGGGGGCAGAAAACCACAGAGGGGAAAATCCATATAAAACACATATAATAACCAGCATCGTTGATTCCGCAAAAATGACTATTCGTTCTCCCCAGCGATCAATGGCTACTCCCAGTAGAGGGCGGAATACCAGGGACAACGAGGTTCCGATCAGGCCAAGCATAGCAAATGTCTCCACATTGCAGTGAAATAAAGTAATCAATACCCAGGGAGCGAAAGTTAAAAACACCTGCTTGCGAGCTCCGTATAAAACATTAAGAAGGTAATACAATGAATACCTGCGTTTTAATACAAAATTATGCTCAGGACGCTGCAAGGGAACCGGTTTGATCCAAGCCAATAGAACTCCAGCTGCCAGGGCGCAGCAGCCAGCTATCAAGAAGATGGTGCTGAAGGAAGGTTTCAGATGGGTAAATATTTCATAAATGAACAGCATACCTAATAAGGTGCCGAATGCTTCCAGGGCGCCAATGCGTCCCAGCAGCCGGCCGGCATGACCATTGGAGGCTAGACGCAGGCAAATGGAGTTTTTTAATACCATAAAAAGGTGAGCGCCCGTACTCCACAGCAGCATCCAAACCACTACCATGGTCAGGTTGGGAGCTAGAAACCCCTGTCCCAATAGGGATACACAGACCATCATAGCAGCCAGCATAGCGATGCGGGTGTCCGGCAGGAATATTAACAGAGTAAAAATAAATACCGTCAAAAATCCCGGCAGCTCCCGGGGAAATTCCAGCCCTCCCCGGGCTACTTCGCTTATTTGATGGACTTGAGCCAGGTAGTTATTGAAAGAAGGATCGTAAAAACCGGCATACAGGCCCATGAGCAGACTAGCGCCTGCAAACAGCAAAACCGGGCTCCAGTACTTCTGCAGAGAGAATTTCAAGGTCAACTGTTCCTTTCCGCACTTATACCCATTCATTGTACTCTTTTACTGTTAGGCTGTGAACTACCTGCAGGGTCCTTTACTCTTTTGGGAAGTTCAGTTCTAAATGAAGTAATACACAATACATTTATAGTGGGGGATGAATGTCATAAACTGTCAATATCAGTAAAAATATTATGATAGGACGATGTTAACTAACTTGTGTGGCAGCGGTAGATTTAGTAAAATCAGAAGGGATTAGACGGTTGTGAGGGGAAAGGAGGCTGCTATGGCGATTCGCCTTTATACAGACAATGCCTGTGATTTAGACCTGGATTATCTAAATAAACTGCAGGTAAAAGTTTTTCACATGCCGGTAACCATTAAGGAACAAACCTACCGGGATAGATTAACTATCGATCCACCTGAATTCTATCGCCTTATATCTGAACCAGGGGTGGTACCGACCACTGCCCAGATTACACCTGGTGAGTTCCAGCAGGAATTTGAAAAAGTAATAGCCGAGACTGACGATGATATTATTTATATAGCCTTTTCATCAGTCTTAAGCGGGACCTATCAATCTGCCTGCCTGGCTCGCGATCTAGTTAATCCCCAGCGTATAACTGTGATTGACTCCAAGAGTGCCTCAGTAGGCTTTGGACTCACAGTTATTAGAGCGGCCCAGGCTATTGCTGCCGGAAAGGATAAAAGCCAGGTCATTGCAGAAATAGAAGATAATATTAGGCGTATTCAGCATTTGTTTATAGTGGGTAATTTTGAGATGCTAAAGCGCGGCGGTCGGGTTAGCTCTACCTCAGCGGCTTTAGGAAACCTTCTTAATATTAAATTGCTTCTGCATTTTGTTGAAGGTGCCATAGTACCATTGGAAAAAGCGCATGGTTTTAAGAAAGCCCGTAAGAGAATGTTGGAGATAATGGAAGAACGCGGCAGCAACCTGGCTGATCAGCTCATAGGTATTAACCATTCCAATTACTATGAGGGTGCTCTGGAATTAAAGGGTATGATTGAAGAACGATTTGGGTGCAAGAACTTTGTTATAAGTGAAATCGGTGCTGCTATCGGATCCCATGTTGGTGCCGGCACCATATCAGTATTTTTCCTGACCGAATAAAATTTGGGCTATTAACCGCATATACCCCCTGTCGATTCAAGCAGGGGGTTTGCTGTTCATAATGTTGGATGTTTAATTAATTGCCCATATATAATCGAATTATGCTAAAGTAACATAGAAGGGCTAAATTACTGCTTCAGGAAGGGTGAGTATGAAACATAAGGAAATAGTAGCTGCTGAGGGATGGGTATTTATTGCGGTACCTGCTCTGATATCATTAGCCTGTTTCATAGTATCCTGGAAAATTGCCGGAATATTTTGGGCTTGTCTGAGTTTTTTTTGCCTATTTTTTTTCCGCAACCCGGAAAGAACTATTCCTGAAGGGGCTGGCCTGGTAGTTTCCCCGGCTGATGGCAGAGTAATGGACGTAACCAGGATTGAGGAACCTCTGTTTATTAATGGGGAAGCTATTAAAATACGGATTTTTCTAAACCTGTTTAACGTGCACATTAACCGCATGCCGGTGGAGGGGACGGTTGAGTGTGTACATCGTGTTCCCGGATCCTACCTTCCTGCATATGATGTAGAAGCAGGTTACAAAAATCAACGCAACTATATCGGTATTACCAGCCAGGAAGGCCGGTTTATAGTGGCGCAAATAACCGGGTTAATTGCCCGGCGACTAGTATGCTGGGTAACTGTGGGACAGTATTTGTCACGAGGAGAACGGTTGGGGCTTATCCGGTTTGGTTCCTGTACTGAAGTGTATCTGCCTGGCCATGCGGATGTACAGGTAACTCCCGGGGATAAAGTAAGGGGAGGAAAAAGTGTTATTGCCAAGTTTTAATCTAGCCAGGGCAGCGTTGTTGGTAACCATGGGTAATCTGATGTGCGGATTTATTGCGCTAATCTGTATTACCCAGGGGCGTTTCACCGAGGCTTCTATATTGGTTCTGTTAGCCGCTGTTTGTGATAGCTTGGATGGCAGGATTGCCCGGCGGGGAAATGTAGTCAGTGACATGGGTAAGGAAATGGATTCCTTATGTGATATGGTGTCGTTTGGAGCAGTTCCGGCTCTGTTGGTGTATGTACAGTTCTTCTACCAGCATATGTCTCTGGCAGCCATGCTGGCGGCGTTATTTTATGTAGTCTGCGGGGCCTACCGCTTGGCTCGTTTTAATATTTCTCATCATACTGATTACTTTGTGGGCATACCTATTACCCTGGCAGGCATTATAACCGCTTTGTTATCCTGGGTAGGCAACGGGCTGCCCGGAGGGGTAATGATTGGGGTTTTGCTATTATTGGGGTGTTTGATGGTCAGCACCATTAAGGTTCCCAAGCCCCTGCAGCGCTCCCTCCCTGAAGAAGAGATATCTCTCTAATCACTTTGGCTAGTTGATTCAACCGGGTGCAGCGGTTCTTTGAAGCCGAGAATGGTTTGATAAACCTGCAGGTAATCCTCTACCATACGCTGGACACTAAAGCGTTCTGCCACCCACCGGCGGCATTCCCAGCGGTTGATAGTATCCAGCCTGTCAATGCTTTGGCAGGCTTCCTCCACATTGCTGACCAGGAAGCCGGTTTGCTGGTCGGCAATTACTTCGGGCATAGAGCCTTTTTTGAATGCAATTACTGGTGTTCCGCAGGCCATCGCTTCAATAACGCTCAAGCCGAAGGGTTCCTTAAAATGAATAGGATGCAGCAGGGCCAAAGCATTGCCCAGAAGTTCATTACGCTGGGCCGGGCCTACCGATCCTAGATATATTACCCTGCTGTTGTCAATATAAGGAGCTACCTGGCGATTGAAATACTCTTTATCCTGAATAATACCGGCCATAAACAGGCGGCGCCCGCAGAGCCGGGCGATATCAATAGCCTCCCGGGTACCCTTGTCAGGATGAATACGCCCGAAGAAAAGCAGGTATTCCCCTGGAGTATCCCGAAAGGTAAACTCCTGTAAATCTATTCCGTGGTAAACAGTAGCCAGATAGTGCAGATCCGGACTGCGATCAGCATCACTGATGGAAACATAATAACTGCCGTTTTGATACTCCCGGTATACCGGGAGTATTTTTGAGGAAGAGAATCCGTGGATGGTGGTCAACATTGGCGTGGAAACCAGCCGGGAGAAAACCAGGGGCATAAAATCATAGTGATTATGAATCAGGTCGAACCGGTCAGCCTGTTCAAATAGATGGGCAATATGCAGGGCTTCCCATGCTTTAGGGTCTATTTGCGGATTTTCTTCATAGGGAAACGGACAGATATACTCCAACCGGCCTTTGGTAATGGAGTCACCAGTAGCAAATAGAGTAACATCAATTCCCCTTTCCACCAAACCCTCTGTTAATAAGGAGACTACTCTTTCCCAAGGCCCATAGCTGCGGGGAGGTGTCCGCCAAGCGATGGGAGCTAACATGGCTATCTTCATGCATCTTCTCCTTTCAACTGCGATAATTGCAATATTATTTTTCGTGTCATCTCTGTGAAAGCAATCTTACCTGATTACTAGCGAGATGATGTGGGCATCGCCTCTAGCCTTCTCGAGACATCCTGTCCTTCGCCCCTCTTCGCTGACTATATCGGACCCCCCAAGGTGCTCTTGGCAAACCTACTGTCATACTTCGTCTCCTGTAAAAGGAGTTTTCACAGCAATTGTCACCTGTGACACAGGACACGATGAATGTAACATTGCTGCTCGGCTTAAGCAGGAGTATTGGCCGGGCGAGTGACGTACGACGAGCCGTTGCAACACACGGTGAAACTGAGGGCTGCGAAGCTGAGCGAGAAACAGGATGTTTCGAGCAGCGAGGACTGAGTGCATGGAAGCCGAATTCCAAGCGGTCCGCTTCGCACCGAAGCAAGCCGATGTGTTGCAGGCGAGGAGTCTTGGAGCGAGCCGGCTAAGACCCCTGCATCCTTACGAACACTCCTGCCAAGCTGTAGTTAGCTTAGATCGACATAAAGATTGCCTGTGACTCTCGTTCGAGATCGCCACGTCGCTACACTCCTCGCGATGACAATTAAGGAATTCTTTTTTTAGGCGATGACACAGCGCAGTTAATTTCATAGCAATGACATTTTGGAATAGTGCTCATGGCAAACCTACTGTCATCTCCCTTTTATAAGCCTTAAACCATCTTTGCAGGTTGTCGATAGGATCATCATAAAAACGATCCGGATCTTCATGCAAAAGCCAGGAAGGCAGTTTGGGCGGCAAACAGGGTTTACCTGCCCAGGAACCCAGGGTGACCAGAGCCGGTTTCACTGACCCATCCCAGCGGGTTAATCCAAAGTACCGCTCATGGCTGTTTTCCTTAAGCGGCGGTTGGTCATACAGCTGGGGAGCATAGTCAGCAAAACACCAGCCAAAAGCACCTCTCATACCAGCAGCCTGCAGCAAGGGTAAAGATCGGCGATAAAAATCATCAATCTGATCTTCTGACCAAAGGGTTGTTTTAACTAGGTTATACTGCCCGGCTTTTTGTTCAATATGTGAGGGTTTATTGGGCCAGCCAAACTCCTGAAACAGCACCGGGGCCCCTCCCAGCCATGAAGTAATTATCCCCAGGAAAGGCAGCAGGTAAACATCTTCCTCATCCACCCAGGAAAGATAAAAGGGATAGCCGTGCATGCTTAACAAACTGCAATAACGGGCAACGTCCTGGGGCCAGAGGTGGCGGTTTTCTTCCAGATCTTCGGCGTGCATCCCCAGGGTAATAGCACTACCCGGGTGACCCTCATGTATAGCGGTGCTCATTGCTCTCAACCATTTTCGTCCAGCCTCACGATGGTCGGGAATACAACAGTTGGAAGATTCATTGCCCAAATCATAAATGCTAATGGCTGGATGTCCTCGCAGAACTGAGCATATCTTTTGGATCTGCAGTACCTGGGCTTGCTGTATTTCCTGGTCGTGGTAGAAATTACGGATGATTCGCATGTTTAGATTCCCCTGGCTGTAAACCGGGAAACGCTGGGACTGTTCCTTTGACTGCAAAGCCCAGGAAGGGATCCAATTTACTCCACTCATATGACCGCAAAAGAAGGTGGGCATAAGACTGAGATTATGTTTAGCAGCCAGATCAGCGGTGATAAGCAGATTATCCAGGCTGGTTTTATTTACCTGGTCAGGACGAGGCTGAAAGTCTTCCCAGGTCAGAAATACACGTATGGTATTAATATGGTGGGAACTTAAACAGGCAAAGTCTCGCTCTACCTCGACAGCATCAAAGGCTTTCCACCAGTACATAGCTTTACGGGCTGGCCAGTAGTTTACCCCTATAATAAAGTTTTCCTGCATCAAGCCACCTGATAATGTTTTTAAAATTAGTATCAGTAAAATCCAATTGTATTAATCACAAAATAAAACCGGGACCAGCCCAAGCCGGTCCCGATAACCAAGAAGCAAGGAAAACCATATCCTATCCTAGTTTCAGCAGTTATGTTTGTCAGTTAGAGGTATGGTCCTGACTACGAGATGCTTCCAGTTCTCTAATGAGATTATCCAGATCAACTTTTTTACCATGAGCAGCCTGCTCTAGAGACATCCAACCAGCACTTCAACCCAAACAGCGAACTCCCGCATCCATCAAAATCTTTTGCGAACCAGGTACCTGCTGCAGAATATCTTTTATTAAAGTACGCCGGGTGATCATGGGATAGTACCTCCTGTAAATAAATGCCATAACCTATTATTATTTTATACAGCATCGCCTGCAAAAGTGCAATGAGTGCTAGTAAAATATTTAATCCCTTGTCAGTCTGCCGCAGCAACGGCACACAAAACGTACTTATCCCAAACTCGAGCTAAAATTTTGATGGGCACCTCTTTATTGTTGCGGAATTTCAGATCAGCTCCCTCCCAGGAGACGGTGGCATCAAGCCCGGCTGCCACATAAGCTACTGGCAGGCTGTGGGGATGGCGTTCCAATACTTCCAGGCCAGCTTCCAAGACACAATTATACAGGGTGCTGGAGGTCTGACATACACCGCCTCCTCTTCCCGGTACCACCTTTTTACCGACAAATATAGGAGCTATTTTATACCCGCGTTCCTCAGTGCGGGGACCGGAAGCTTCATTGAAGGAAAAAACCTCACCCGGTTGAATAATCAATCCATTGATAGCCTGGCAGGACAAAGATACATTTTGGCTTCTGCCAGCAGACCGGTCCAATAAAGTGGTGTAATAAGAGCTGTAGAGAATTTCTTCCGGCCAGCAGTTTTCTAATCCAGGAGTATCTGCACAGGATCCCCATACCGGCAGATTAACCGGGGTCTCAGCCGGCAGGGGGGCTGGCATGGAGGGGGGAACCGGTGTGCCCGGACTATAGATTTTGGCCGCATGCTCAGTTCCGTCATAGATTACTGTAAAGTCGAACAGCTCCGCAGTGTTGCGCAGCGGGAGGTACAGAGTATCATCTATTTTCAAGGGCATAGGAGTGCCAACTATAACCTGATCGTTATAGATAGCTTCCGGTATTCCTGCGCGCAGAGAGACTTTGGTTTCCTGGCGGGCCAATTGAAGTTGGTTGCCGTCGACCCAATCCAACTGGCAACCCAACAGGCGGGCGGCATCCGGGGCTGCTACCATCAGCCTTCCTTCCGAACTGATATAACAGGAATGCAGCGGTAAAAACAGATCGTCATCCAGGTTAATGGTCACCTGTTTATCTGGGTTAGCAGCGTACAGCGGCATGGTCAGCACTAAGAGCAGTGCTGCAGTCAGCCAGAAGAGTCTAAGAATACGGCTAAAACCATGAGAGCAAATAATGATCATCTCCTCCTCGTTCCGGATGATATTCTCTAATGTTTACAGTTGGTTGAATCAAGATATGCCTTAATGGGCAATGAAAAAAATGACATAAAACGGGTTATTATGAGAAATTTATTCTATCCTATGTTTGGTATGGCGGGAGTGTACTGGTCGGCTTCTGGAAACTGTGCTATTATGTTAATTGCAGTACAAGGAGGATTACCGTGCATCCAGTTAAGTTTGAGAATATGCAATTAAAACCCGAACTTCTTGAAATGATTCGTGCCAAGGGCTTTTTGTACCCAACTCCTATACAAGTGCAAACCATTCCCTTAGCCTTGGACGGACATGATATTATGGGCCAAGCCCGGACGGGCACTGGCAAAACAGCTTCCTACGGAATTCCTATATTAAACTGCCTGGTGCCGGGTGGCGGAATGCAGGCATTAGTTATCTGTCCTACCCGGGAGCTGTCTGTACAAGTACGGGATGAGATTTCTTTTTTGGGTAGTGCTCTTGGTATTCAAGTGGTGGCTCTATATGGAGGGCAGTCCATAGAGGTCCAGTTTCATGCATTAGTAAAGCAACCGGAAATAGTAATAGCTACCCCCGGCAGATTTTTGGATCATTTGCGCCGCGGCAGTGTGTGCCTGGAGGATGTACGCTTTGTAGTGCTGGACGAGGCTGATGAGATGTTGGACATGGGCTTTCTGCCTGACGTTGAGTCTATTTTAAGTTCGTGTCCCAAGCCCCGGCAGACATTTCTATTTTCAGCAACCCTGCCCGAAGAGATAAGGGATTTAGGTATGAGGTTTATGCAGGATCCCCAGGTAGTCTTGGTTGATGCTGATGAGCCTACCGTTCCCATAGTAGAACAGCGCTGTTACCGGGTACATCCCAGCCGTAAAATCCAGGCTTTATGCTGCTTATTGGAAGCTGAGCAGCCCAGAGTAAGCCTGGTGTTTTGCCGGACCAAACGAGGAGCCGACGAGTTAGCCTATCGGTTGGAACAGAGAGGTTTTAAAGCTGAAGCTCTCCACGGAGATATGTCCCAAAGAGAGCGTGACCAGGTTATGAACCGGTTTAGACGGGGAAAATTACGGGTGCTGGTGGCAACCGATCTAGCCTCACGCGGGTTGGATATTGATATGGTCAGCCACGTAATTAACTTCGATATTCCTGACGATCCAGATATATATGTACACCGCATTGGGAGAACTGGTCGGGCTGGTAGAGATGGCATAGCCATAACCTTGGTAGAACCTAGCCAGATAAAGCAGTTACGCATGATTGAACGGCGTATCGCCAGAAGGATCCAAGTCTGTGAATTACCTGGTCAGGATCGCAGCCGGAACCGGTACGAAGATGAACTGTATAATCAGATTGCTAAAGCGGCCCGGCACGCTTCCAACAACTATCGCAGTATAGCCCGTCGTATGCTGGATAGGGAAGATGCAGTTTCCCTCCTGGCGGGGGCTATCAAGCTGTTGGAACAAGGCTTGTCTACCCAGGAAAAAGCCCCACTCCCCAGCACGCCTGGAGAATCCCTGGAGGGGACTATGGTCAACGTAGAGATTCCCCTGGGCAAAGCCCACGGGATAGAGGCAGACCAGTTGGTGCAGTGGCTGATTAATCGCACTATGCTGAGTGAAGATCAGATTGGAGACATAGAAATAGATCAGGAATCAACCTTCATCGAGGTTCCCTTGGAATTTGTGGATGAAATATACCAGGTCTGCGATCATTTGGAATATATAAGGCAACCTCAAGGAAAAAGGCACAGGCCTTTTGACAAGGGAAACCAACTGCACAGCATAATGGGAAGATGAAAATCTTCCTTTTTTTTGAGTATATAAGAGGATACCCTCAGATTGATGACATCTTAGGGTAGAGTATAGTTCGATTGGCAAAAATAACCTGTGGAGGCGCATTGTCAATGGAAACAGCCTTGTTATCCTTTAGAGATTTGACTCGATCGCTGGATGACGAGGGGCGCAAACTTATGGTGAGTGGAGAGGTGGAGACTGGTCAAGTCCTTTTTGTTCAGGGACCCTCCGGATCGGGAAAATCCACATTATTAAGAATACTGGGCCGGATCTTGACTGCTTCGGGAGGAGAGGCCTGGCTGCAGGGCCGGTCATGGAATGATATACCTGCTCCCCAGTGGCGCCTGAAGGTGCAGTATGTATCCCAAAAGCCGGTAGTCTTTGACGGAACGGTTGAGGATAACCTGCTGATGCCTTTTAGATTTAAGATATTAAACCAAAGGCCAGGCCCTACTCAAGAGCAGAAAAAGGATTACCTGGAGAGGCTGCAACTGCCTGTGGGTCTACTGAATCAACCGGCCAAAACCCTGTCTGGCGGTGAAGCAGCCCGGATAGCGTTAATTAGAGCTTTGCTGCTTGAGCCTGTAGTATTGCTTTTAGATGAGCCTACCGCTTATTTGGATGAAGACAACCGGCAGCATTTAGTTACTCTGCTAAAGCACTGGGTGGTTGAGAAATCGCGAGCCATCATAATGGTTTCTCATAATGAACAGGATCTACTGGCTTTTCCCCAGCGCAGCAGCCTGTTCCTTGGCGGACGGTGAGGAGGTAATAAAGTGGATGGATACATACCCATATCTAATAGCCAGCTTTTGTTGACCGTAATTCTGGTTTTTATTACCGGACTGATATCTGCATTACTAAAATTAGGCCTGCTTAGACCTCTGCTGTGGGGAACAGTGCGAGCTTTTGTACAGCTGACCTTAATCGGATATGTGTTGAAATATGTATTTCAATGGAATACTCTATGGGTTATTGTGCCCCTGCTTTTGTTGATGGGTTTTATAGCCAGCCGGGAAGCCACCCGGCGTATCACGCGTATTCTTTACAACCCAGGTGTCAACACTTTTTTATCCCTGACTGCCAGTACCTTTGTAGTAGGAATTATTGTGGTGGTATTAATTATCGGACCAGAACCGTGGTACTCAGCCCAGGTGATGATACCCATATTTGGCATGCTGTTCGGCAACTCCATGAATGCTGTTGCTCTATCTTTGGATCGCATGTACAGCGAAATACATGCTCATATCGATGAAGTGGAACAGTTGCTTTCCCTGGGGGCTAGTCCCTGGGAAGCAGTGGTTGGCTATATACGAAAAGCAGTCAGTGCGGGTATGATGCCTACTATTAATTCACTTATGGTGGTGGGTCTGGTCAGTCTGCCCGGCATGATGACCGGGCAGATTCTGGCCGGTATGAATCCCCAATCTGCGGTTCGTTATCAGTTTGTGGTTCTGGTAATGGTTGCCTGCTGTGTTGCTATTGGCTGTTTAATGATTGTACTGCTTTCATACCGAAAAATGTTTGGCCAGGACGGCAGTCTGGTGGAGGACTTGCGCCGCAATTAATGTATTACTTGGCCAGGCTCATATTTGCTGCTTGACGGCTGAGTTCAGCAGCCAAATTCTGCAAGGCCCGAACGTCATTGACCATGCTTTGCATAGCCCGGCTTTGCTCGGAAGCAATAGCAGATATTTCTTGGCTGGTAGCCGCCAGTTGTTGGGCACCAGTGGAAATGTGCTGTACAGAAGTGTCTATCTGATCTCCAGAAGCAATCATTTCCTCAATCATTGCGGAAATGTCATGAACCGACTCTTCGATAACTAATGCATGCTGTTCTATCTCGTTAAATAGATCAGAACTTTGTTCAACTGCTTCCGCCTGCTCCTGGAAGGCCTGGTTCAACTCACGGATCTTGGAAACGGTTTGATTGGTATTATCCAGTACATCGGAGATTATTTTGTCAATCAGTCCAGCAGCATCGGCAGCCTGATCTGCCAGTTTACGAACCTCTTCAGCTACTACGGCAAATCCACGGCCTGCTTCCCCAGCCCGGGCAGCTTCAATAGCAGCATTCAGGGCCAGCAAACCAGTCTGGTCGGCAATCTGGGAAATAGTTGATACGATTTTGCTGATTTCCATGGATTGATCATTTAAGTGCTCTACTACCTGGGTAGTAGCCTGATTAGTCTGGGAGGTTTTCTGTACCGCTGTAATCTGCAGATCCATAGAACTGCGGCCCGCTCTGACGATTTCCGCAAAACGAGCTGATAACTGACTCATGTTGCTAACATTGCTGCCAATGCTGTTAAGGGCATCCATCATTTCATGTATAACATTGGAAGTCTTGTCGGTTTCAGTGGCCTGGGCACTGGCGGTGGCAGCAACTTCCTCAATAGAGCTGTCAATTTGCCGGAATGATTCCTGGTTGGCTTGAGTAATCTCCAGGATATGGGAAGTTGTCTCAGAGAGAACCGTAGCCTTCTGCTCAATCTCGCCGGCTTCGTTTTGCAGCTTAGCACCGGCTTCATGGGCAGCCTTTTCTCTGGCTTCCGCTAAATACATCAGCCTTTGGGTGGCAACTGAGCCTATCCCGGCAGCTACTGCTGCGAAAGCAAAGCTGAAATAACGAATGGCTAGAGCATTGGTTGCCGGTTTTAGAAAAGGCATGAATTGTAACAGAATCCAATCACTTACTATGCACAGGATGCAGGTAAACAAGGTTAACCGGACATCGAAATAGAGCAAGGACATAATGATCACTATGTACATCATGGATACTGTTTCTGTTACCGGGGAAATAACGCGGCAACTCATCACTATTATCATTAAAGTTAATACCATAATCCATTTTAACCAGATTTGAGTAGCAAAAAAACGTAGCAAAACCGCGACTATTCCAATTACCACCGCACAAAATGCTAACCAACCCAAGATCGTGAAGACGGTAAGATTTTCACTGGCTTTACCGGCTAAAAAGGTAGCAGTAGTGCCGATAGCAATGAGAATAATCACGCCAATTATGACTTTTAAGGCGCGGTAGTGGTTTTCTATAGTGTTTTGCCGCATTAAATTATTGCTCACATTGATCTCCCCCTTGGTAGGTTGTTCTTTTACTAAATTTATCATATCATGGGGGAATTTGCTTTGCACTCTAATTAGTTGATTTGGAAAATTCCGAAAGATAGGAGCCGGTCGGCTCCTATCCGGTTAAGATTGCAGACTTGATTTGATTTGCTGGATATCCTGCTGACTAGCTGGTGGAGCAGGTTTGTAGAAATTTTTCTGTTCAGCCAGCTGGTAAAGCTGGTATTGGAACTGTTCATCAGAATTGCGGATTTGTTGCAGGGTCTGGCGCAGCTGTTGATTAGAAGCCTGTGCAATAGCATTGGCATATCCGACCAGACTGCTGTTAGTCATGGAAAGAATGTCATTAACCATTTCTTTATCCTGCATATGCTGATTCATATTTTCATCTCCTTTAACCTAAAAACGACATTAATTTTTGGCGAGTCTGGCCGGCTGATTTGGCGGATTGCTGGAACATTTGCTTGATTTGGGGATCGCTGCACTGCTCGGCGTAAAAATTAAGCTTTTTCTCGGCCGTTTCATGAGAACCGATCAGGTGTCTCAGGTTTTGCAATTCCATCTGGTTTAAATTCACTTTGCTTGCACTCCTTTTGCTAATTAATATTGAACATTCTTAGATTGCATCGGACCTAAAGCTTCTATGCACAAATTTGATCGGTTCAATATCATTTACCAGTTCCGGTAGTTTAAGCATGGAATTAAGACTAGCGGTGATATCAAATCACTAAACTGGTATTCAAAAGAGCTTAGACACGGCGCTGCCGGCGGGAGCGAGAAGAAGGTGAGGAATGTTTTGGCCTTTTTACTGGTAGGCTATTATTTGATAACCTACTGAGCTCCGACATTACAAAGCGATGGGCTGCTACCAGGCTGGCGTTGGCATCCTTTCCCCATACGGTGACGAATACGTTGTCAGCTTGATCCAGTCTGATCTGAGCTTCAAACTGCAGTACATTAGTAATATCAAAAATCTCGAAGTCGCTGGACAGAGGAGGGATTTCCCGGCTGGCGGTGCCAATGATGTTCTTGACTCCATCCAAAGAATACAGGGTTATCTCTGCCTGGATGGGCTGAGTTTCGTTGTTGTTCAGCACCTTGACAAACAAATTAATCGAAGGATTGGTAACAGCGTTTTCCACTGCTCCGGTCGTAAGTACAGGCATCAATTGGTTCCACCTTTCCAAGGTTACGATTTACTCTTTTGTATGCAAAGGTGGTACACAAGGTGACGACATTTTACGGAGATACTAAGGGATGGTTTGTTTGCGTTGTTTGTTTCCCACCTTGTTGCAAAACTTTCATCAGGGATGAAAAAATGCTAAAAGCAGCTAGGGAATTTGCTATATGATGTTTAGGGATACAAGTCCTTAGGTAAGTATTGCTGATGATAAGAACTGTGAGAAATACCTGAAAACCTTTAAAGATGATTTGAAGCTTAATGACACCGAGGCTACTGGTTTTGTAAAGAGCATTTCCAGCGTTGGGGGTCCAACTGAAATTCAAGTTTTGACAACGGGAAACGCAATGAGATTAGAAAGATATGCATAGAAAAAGGCGTATTTTGGGGCAGATTGAGCGTCTCATTGGCGTTAGCTTTAGGGTGATTCCAAGGATATAAGTGCGAATTCCTGTGAAAGTGGCACCTGTTCAGGGATTTCCGGATGAAGGTGGGAACCAGTAAAAGCGTTTTTATTCCATGGTTGTGTTTGATGGTATAGAATTAAAATATAAGAAATTAAGGGACCAATATAAGGATTACCTTTATTTCGGTTTGTCAATTGGGAAGGAGGCGAGCATATGGCTACTGGTAGCAAAGTGGAGGTTAGCAAGGATATTTATTTATGGGCGATTGAAGAATCTCAAAAGGACTTTATGGAGATAAAAAATAGATTTAGCAAAATTGAGGCTTGGATCTCCGGAAGAGAACATCCTACTTTTAGGCAAGTGGAACGCCTGGCTAACTTTTTAGGGGTACCTTTAGGCTATATGTTTTTAAATGAACCTCCGAGAACGAATATAATTGAATCTGAATTTAGAACGATTGGAAATAAAATACCAGAAATCAGTAAGGATCTGCAAGATACCTTGTATATTATGGCTAGGAAAAAGGATTGGTTAAGTGAATATCGCAAGGAAAAAGGTTGGAAGAAACTGCTTCCTGATAGCTTTGGCGATTTCAGTAAGGGTAGTGTTCATAGGGCTAGGGAGTATCTAGGGCTTGATGAATTTTGGTATAAACAACATAGGGATAAAAGTTCCGCTTTTAAGTACCTCAGAAAGAAACTTGAAAGTAAGGGGATCATAGTAATGCAAAGCGGAATTGTCGGTTCCAATAATCACCGAAAGCTTAATGTAAATGAGTTTAGGGGCTTTTTATTATATGACGACATCGCACCACTTATATTTATAAACAGTAATGATAGTGAAGCTGGGAAAATCTTTACCTTGATCCACGAATATATTCATTTCTTATTGCAAGAGGATGATGTATTTGTCAATAAAGACTGCGATGAAACAAATATAAATATGATAACGGCTGACTTTTTAATCCCTGCCTCTCATGTTCAAAAACAATGGGATAACAATAGATCTGAGTTAAAACAAATAGATGAGCTAAGTAGGTTGTTTCATGTCAGTAGGTTAGCAGTAGCCATTAGACTTAAGGATATGAATAAAATATCCCAGCATGTGGTCGATACCATAAAAAAGCAAACAGAAGTAATGCAAAGTAAAATGGGAGAGAGAGAGTCTGATGGTGGTGGTAACTATTATCTTACCAGCAGATCCCGTCTTGGTGATAGCTTTTTAGAGGCGGTAATCCAGGGGGCTGAATCCGGCGATATTAGTTATACTTATGCGTTTAATTTGCTGGATGGTTCTGCAAAACTCTATGACTATTTTAAAGAGGAACTTTTCGGCTATGAGGGATAGATACTTAATTGATGCAAACGTGTTTATAACCGCTCATAGGAAGCTATATCCATTTGATCTTGCCCCTAGTTTCTGGGAGCAGCTGGTTGAGAAGGCAGCAAGTAGAATCGTAATAATTGAGGAAATCCAAAAAGAGATACGAAAAGGCCAGGATTTACTAGCGGAATGGTATGAAAGGGAATGCTACAAATTTACCGTTTTAGGGATACCAGAGCCAGAAGTGATAGCAGCCTATAGAATGATAATTAATTCGATAAATGCTAATGGACAGTACACGGCATTAGCCAAAAGAGAATTCGCTTCGTCGGCAGATTCATGGCTGTGCGCTTATGGGTTGGCCTTTGAGGGAACCATAGTTACTTTAGAAACATATGATGCTGGGATAAAAAATAGGGTAAAAATACCCAATGTTTGCCGGAAATTTGAAATTGATTACATTGACTTATTACAGTTCATGAGGGAAATAGGTATAAAGTTATAGCTTGTAACAAATGCCTAATATTTATAATCATATCGGAACAAAGGGACGGTTCTATTGGATTGTGAATCTGTATTCTAAAATAAGTCAATCATAACACGCCCCGTGAGATAGCAAGTAAATAAGTGCTGCCACGGGGCGCAGACAGTTTTTCCATGTGATACTTATAAAATAAAAATCATGCCAAATCAGCGTCTACAAATTGCAGTGGGTGAGGGCGGAGTTAATCAAGTTATTTACACTGAATTGACCGTTGGTTAATTCTGCCATACGGCTTTCCCTGCCAAAAACCGTGTGGCGGATATCGTCAATGGAATGGCCGGAGTGATGCAGGTTTATGATCTGCTGGGTAACCGACTGCAGATAAGACAGGAGGTTGGTAACTGCCTGGCGGCCCTGGGGCAAAATTTGCCCCATCGAAGTAAAGAGGGCAAATTCGTCGGGGGCACAAGATAGCAAATACCGCAAAGACTTCATTATTTCATGAACATTTTCTTCCGGGCGCAGAACCTTGGGGCGCTCAGAAATAAATAAATCTCCGCTGAAGCACCAACCCTGTTCATTTTCCAGCAGGACTACATGGCCCGGACAATGACCGGGGGTATGGAGAACTTCAAAAGTGTAGTGTGGGGTTTTAATGACTGGACCCAGTTCCTGGGCATCTACTGGCTGGGGGTATCCCCACGCGATTTCCTGATAAGGGTATAGAGTTGGAACCTGCCGCATTAAAGGCAGGGAGTCACGGTGAGCGTACATAGGCAATTGCCTCTGTTGGTGCAGCAGCCAGTTGGCAGCAATATGGTCTTCATGGTAGTGGGTATTCACTATCTGCTCCACATGGTAATCGGCCAGAAAATCCACCAACTCCTGGGCAGTATGCTGGCAGCCGCTGTCTATGAGCAACCCGTCCACCAGGTAAGCAGCTACCCAGTAAAGAGGTTGCCCGTTAAAAACCCGGCTCATACGTATTTGTAACACTTCTTCATACTTTTGGATTTCTATCATAATCGCCTTCCCCCTTCTATGATGAATTATTACTTTTCATCCCCATCATTTCCTGCTTTACGTGCGGGTTGCCCAGATGTAAAAATTAAACACCTTTGATCGAACTGATGGTGCCTGTCTTCCTTCAGTGTACTTAGCAGATATTTAACCCAAGAGTGTGACACCGTTTATTGGTACTGTCCATATACTACTACTAAAAAGCCTATAAACTGGCTGTGCTCAGAGAGTAAGAGGAGGGGATAGTACATGAAACGGGTTAATGTGTGGCTGGCTTTAGTGTTAATATGCGGATTGCTGGCCACCTCCCTGGTTGGCTGCGGGAAATTTGAGGAAAGCGAACAATCGCTGACCAAAGTACGTTACTGCGAAGTGGTGCGCTCTATTTTCTATGCACCTGTGTATGTGGCTATTAATGAAGGCTTCTTTGCTGATGAAGGATTGGAAATTGAACTCACTACCGGGCAGGGTGCTGACAAGGTAATGACTGCGCTGCTGTCCGGAGGAGCCGACATCGGTCTGGCCGGTCCTGAAGCTACGGTATATGTGTTAAATCAGGGGCAGGAGGACTATGTGGTAAACTTTGCCCAGCTTACTAAAAGGGACGGTTCCTTCTTAGTCGGCCGCGAACCAGAGCCTGATTTTAAGTGGGAAAACCTGCGCGGAAAAACCGTTATAGGGGGCAGGCCTGGCGGAGTACCCCAGATGGTTTTGGAACATGTATTGAAAAAACATGGCCTTACTCCCGGTAAAGATGTTGAGATTATAACAAATTTACAGTTTACTGCCACTACTGGGGCTTTTATCGGCGGTACCGGCGATTATGTAGCCAATTTTGAACCCAATGCCAGTCAGCTGGAAAAGGAAGGTTATGGCTATGTAGTGGCATCCCTGGGAGTAGCCGGCGGGGAAGTACCCTACACGGTGTTTGGAGCTCGCAAAAGCTATATAGCGGAAAACCCAAAGGTTATTCAACGCTTTACCAACGCAGTCTACCGGGGACAGCTATGGGTAGAGAGTCACAGTTCCGAAGAAATAGCCCGATCCATACAATCCTTTTTCCCGGATACCGATTTAGAGCTGATAACCATGGTGGTGGAACGTTACAAAACCCAGGATACCTGGGCTAAAGATCCGATCATGAAAAGCGAGTCGCTGGATAGACTTCAGGAAATTATTATTGAAGCGGGAGAACTCAGTGAACCGGTGGATTCAAATCTGCTGATTACTCATGAATTTGCTCTGCAGGCTATGAAAGAGGTGCAATAACCCGGCAATCGTTAACTGTAGTGCAGTTACTATGAATGAAAAAATTGTGCTCGGCTTGAGCAGGAGTATTAGCCGGGCGAGTGACTTACGACGAGCCGGGTAATACTCCTGCCTTCCGACATACATTCCTGCTAAGCTGTGATTAGTGTAGATCAACATGAGATTGCCACGAGATTCGTACTCGCAATTGTCACCAGTAGAACAAGCCACGATGAATGAGAAGACACCTTTTGTGTCATTGCGAGCGCAGCGAAGCAATCTCAAAAGAGGTTCGCAGGCTGTGGAAAAGAGATCACCACGTCGCTTCGCTCCTCGTGATGACACAAAAGGAAGCCATTTTTACAGCAATGACATTTGAGCAGACCGCGATGGCACGGTGAGAACATTTTCAAAACAAATGATTAGCGAAGGCAGCTCAGCTATGGCTTATCTGCCTTTTGAAATCCATGGAGGCAGTTGTGATGAGTGATTGTAAAGTATGCTTACAGGACATTGCTATGACCTTTCAGACTCCTGAAGGAGAAACGGAAGCTATTCAGAGTATTTCCCTGGATGTTTATGAGGGGGAGTTCGTTAGTATAGTGGGACCCAGTGGGTGTGGCAAGTCTACCATATTAAACATCTTGGCGGGTCTCCTGGAACCTACCCGCGGTACTGTCAAAGTTCAGGGAAAAGTGGGGTACATGTTTCAAAAGGACCATCTCTTTGAATGGCGCAATGTCCTGCGCAATTGCCTGATTGGACCCGAAATCCAAAAGCAGGATTTAAAATCAGCCCGGACTTATGTAGAACAGCTGTTGTGTAAATACGGCCTGGGTGACTTTTTATATCATTATCCACGCCAGCTATCCGGAGGTATGCGCCAGCGAGTGGCCCTAATTCGGACCCTGGCGGTATGCCCTGATATTCTCCTGCTGGATGAACCTTTTTCCGCTCTAGATTACCAGACCCGGCTGACCGTGGTAGATGAAGTGTGGAATATCCTGCGCCAGGAGAAAATGACGGCTATCATAGTAACCCACGATATTGCTGAAGCCATATCTTTATCTGACCGTATCTACGTCCTATCGCGCCGTCCAGCTATTGTCAAAAACATTTATACGATTGAAAGGACCGTTCCGGGGCAAACCCCTTTGCAAAATCGCAAAGACGAACGTTTCCGTATTTACTTCGACCAGATCTGGAAGGAGCTGGACATCCATGCCGAAGTCTAATCATATATCTCCACAACGCCTCCAGTACTTGCGTGAACAGAAAATACGGAGGATTAGTATTTTCAGTACCCAATTAGCTGTGCTGGTAGTGTTCTTTGTTCTGTGGGAAGTAGCCGCTGATCTAAAATGGGTGGATTCTTTTGTAACCAGTCAGCCTTCCCGGATGTGGCAGACCCTGCTCACTATGCACAATACCGGGGAGTTGTATTTACATGTCTGGACCACGGTCTGGGAGACTATTATAGGATTTACCTCCGGTACCCTAGGAGGGCTGGCTATAGCTATAATCCTGTGGTGGTCCCCGTTTTTAGCCCGGGTAGCCGACCCTTATCTGGTGGTGCTGAATGCCCTGCCCAAAGTGGCTCTGGGCCCTATTCTCATTGTCTGGCTGGGCAATGGCCAGCCGGCTATTATTGTTATGGCCCTGCTTATATCAATTATTGTTACCATCATCAGTATGCTGCAGGGATTTCTGTCTGTGGATGAAGACAAGATCAGATTGATGCAGGCTTTCGGAGCCGGGAAGATAACTATTTTCATCAAGGTTATACTGCCTGCCAGCCTGCCCAATATGATTTCCGCCTTAAAAGTCAATGTAGGCCTTTCCTGGGTAGGAGTCATCATGGGAGAATTCTTAGTCTCTAAAGCCGGTCTAGGTCATCTTATAATCTACGGCGGACAGGTATTTCATTTGGATTTGGTGATGACCAGTGTGATCATCCTAGCGCTGTGTGCTGCGGTTATGTATGTGGCAGTGGCTTACCTTGAGTCCAAGCTGCTGCGCTGGCAATCTTAGCTGCACCAGATTTTCACCGGGTGGGGCATCCAAGCTGCTACCCAGTTTTTTGAGCACAGCAAAAGGACCATCCTAGGGTTTTGAAGAATTAATAATTGGCATTAACCCATACTAGGGTTAAAAGAATACTAGCAGAGGATGGGTAACATGAAAATTTCTTACAGCTTGACACAAAAGGACTTCAATGAAATTACCGCAGAACTGTCGCAGACTGCTATGGGTATTATCAAAGCGGATACGGTTATTAAAGGAGGCCGAATTGTTAATGTAAATACCGGAGAAATACTGGAAAACCAGGATATAGCCATCAAGCACGGCCGGATAGTGCTGGTGGGCAAGGCCGATCACACCATCGGTGAAGAGACGGAGATTATTGATGCCCGTGATTATACTCTGGTGCCCGGTTTTTTGGATGGACACCTGCATGTGGAAAGCAGCATGCTGGGGGTAGGGGAATTCACCCGGGCTGTCCTGCCCAGAGGTACCACCACCATTTTTATGGATCCCCATGAAATAGCCAATGTGTTGGGTATGAAGGGCGTCAAAATGATGGTAGAAGAGGGACGGTCTATGCCCATGAAAGTATACGCGACCATGCCTTCCTGTGTACCGGCAGCTCCTGGTTTTGAGGATGCTGGAGCAATATTTGGGCCCCAGGAAGTGGCCGAAGCTATGCAGGATGATCGTATCATAGGATTGGGCGAAATGATGAATTTCCCAGGGGTAATTTATGGTGACCAGAATACTCATGGGGAATTGAAGGCAACCCTGGATGCAGGCAAGCCCATCACCGGTCATTATTCCATTCCAGATTTGGAGGTTGGTTTACAGGCCTATGCAGCTGCCGGCGTAGCTTCCTGCCACGAAAGCACTACCAAAGATGATGCCCTGGCCCGCATGCGTCTGGGTATGTATGCCAAACTCCGGGAAGGTTCAGCCTGGCATGATGTGAAAGAAACCGTACGTGCTATCACCGAAAATAATATTGATACCCGCTATGCCATCCTGGTGACTGATGATGTTCATCCCCATACTCTGATGGAATTAGGACATCTAGATCATGTGGTTCGCCAAGCCATTCGCCAGGGGGTAAATCCTATCACTGCTATTCAGATGGTAACCATTAATACAGCCCAGTGTTTCCGGGTTGACCGTCACTTGGGCAGTATATCTCCGGGGCGCTGTGCCGACATAGTATTCCTGACCGATTTAGCTGAGGTGAAAGTGGACAAGGTTATGGTAGATGGCAAATTAGTAGCTGAGAAAGGGCAAATGCTGGTACCTATCCCGGCTTTCACCTATCCTGAAGAAGCACGTCATTCGGTGCACCTTAAGAAGAGCTTGACCCCGGAAATGTTTGAGATTGCAGCTCCTGCCGGAGCCAAAAAGGTTAAAGCCCATGTGATGGAAATAATTGAGGCCCACGTGGGCACCTATCACCGGTTGGTAGAAATGGAGGTAGTGGATGGACAGCCCTATCATCAAGGAGCCGGTGATATTGCCAAGGTAATGGTTATGGAAAGACATGGTGGGCCGGGTAATTTTGGTCTGGGATATGTCAAAGGTTTTGGCCTCACTGGCGGGGCAGTAGCTTCAACCGTAGCCCACGATTCCCATAATCTCCTGATTGTCGGTACCAATGATGAGGATATGGCTCTGGCTGGCAACACTTTGGCCGAACTGGGAGGCGGAATGATAGCCGTCAAAGACGGCCAGGTGCTGGCGGTTCTGCCTCTGCCCATAGCCGGCCTCATGTCGGACAAATCAGTAGAAGAAGTTGCCCGGGCAGTAGCCCGTCTTGACGAAGCCTGGAAGGAACTGGGCTGCAGACTGGTCTCTCCCTTTATGACCATGGCCTTGATCAGCCTGCCGGTCCTGCCGGAATTGCGCCTTACCAATCGCGGCCTGGTAGACTGTCTCAATTTTAAGATGCTGCCTGCGGTGGTAGAATAAAGAGCGGTATCACGGTTGGGAAGAATGGTTTGGTGCTGAACCAGTTGGCTTGTCTTTGTTAATCTCTTCTAACAAGTTAACATATAGGAGCAGTTCTTCCCGGGAGTTTATGTTGAGTTTAGTGTAAATACGTTTAGTGTGAGTTTTGATAGTGTTTATGCTCAAACATAAAATGTCGGCAATTTCCTTGGCAGTATGCCCTTTCGCGTACAGGTCGTATACCGAGCGTTCTGAGGGTGAAAGTTTAGCGGTGTTTTGAACGAATTCATCCAGAAGGGAAAAGGACAGGTTCTTTTCCCGGGCATCTTCATATAATTCCTGGTTGCGAGTGGCCAGGTAACTGATCAAATTATCTATTTCCGGTATTTTAGTCAGGGGAGCCTCACTGAGATCATCTGACTGTATGATGGCTAATCCTTGGGAAATAGGTTTCAAGAACCGTTGGCTGATGTATAGCGAAGCGGCTATTCCTAACAGCACCAGAATAGAAAGCAGGGAAATCAGCAAAACATTTAACCTGGTCACCGTAGCAACCAAGTCCTCTTCAGGAATCATAACAGCAACTATCCATTTTTCCCCAGCAAAAGCTGAACCTTCAGGATATAAGCGTATGGGGGTATGAAGCCCCCAAAACGAACAATTATTACCTTGCCGGTAAATGTAAAAAGAACGTTCATTCCTGGTGATGGTCAGAGGGGAATTATCTCTAACGATACTTCTCACTGAGTAGCCGCCTGATACCAGGGATTGGGCTAGATTCAAAGTTGATCCGGATTGAGGGGCCAATACACAGAATAGACGATTAAAAAAGGTTTGATGGGGCATGTAGGACAGCTTGAAAAACATTCCGCTTACATCCATGCCGCAAACTCCAAAAACATTACCCTGGGAATCAATCAAAGGAACCGAACATATCATCGCTTCGTCGCTAGAGTTGGGCAGTGTTAAGGCTGGGGTCCAATAATACAGGCGTGATAAGGGTAGTTCCCGGTGGAGACTGGCCGCTTCCATAGGACGATGATAATAAGGAGCCTGGCGAATATCGAATTCCATTTGCCATTGAGTATCTAGTGGAAGTGAGTTGGCACGACCAATACTGGGGAAGCCCCGGAATACAAGAATATTGGGGGCAGAAGCGTTGATTACGTTAGGTTCCATATTTTTTAAGTATAAACCAGCTCTGGAGTATTGGGCATCCTCGAGCTGGGGGTTAACTGTGGCATCGAGAACAAAGAAAATGCCACTGCTATTAGATTTTTGCAAAGACAAATAGGCTAGATCAAACTGAGCAGCTACTATCTCCTCCAGCCGGTTGGGGTGTTCTTTCAGGTTATCTATAGGGATCCCCAATTGCAGTGATGTTTTTTCAATACCCTGGGACAACTGCTTGGAAAACTCGATGGCCTGCACGGATAACTCTCCGTAATGACGGGAAATCTCCGCTGCTGTATGGTTAAGCTCATTTTCCACCAGTGTCTCACTTTCCGATATACCGGCAGTAAAAATGCCCGTAATTATGAGGATGGCTATTACACCTAACATGATAGTTATTACTAGCACCATTAAGAGCAGAAAAAGCCTGATCCCCAAAGGTAAACCGGCTTCAGCCGATGATGCAAACCGCTCTATTAAATAATCTTTTGACAGCAATTTTCTATTCAATGGGAATACTCCTCATTAGCCAACTAATTATTTCTCAATCCAGTGTTTTGTAAAGTCCTGGTAGGCAGCAGAAGCCAACGTTTCATAAGCAGATATTGAATCACCGCTGTTGATATGGTTAAGATAGGACTGCCGCGAACTGCTGGCTGTCTCAAGAAGATGGTTTTCGTATTGATCCTGGAGTTGGTCAATTCCTTCAAACAGAGGAGGTATGAAAAACTCGTATTCCGCTTGCATCTGCTGGCAGGTTTGCAGCAGTTTCTTAATATTTGTATCATGAGTTTGTGCTATCTCCTGGGACATAATCTCACCGAAAGCTGCTTTTGTGACCGGCAGGTAGCCGGTAGATGAAACGAAGCGCAGGTTATTTTCCGGGCTGGTAAACCATTTTAAGAAGACCGCAGCAGCATAAGCCTTTTCCGGAGTGGATTTGATGACGCTCATACCGGCGCCCCTTTGGATGGCTATTTTTTTGCCCCCCTCAAAAACCGGATAGGGCAGTATGGCCAGTTCAGCCGGTTCAGAAGTATTGTCGGCATAAGTTACCGTAGGAGAGAAAAAGGATACTCCTGCGGTTGAACCAATCGAGCACACGATATCACCAGTTTTAGCCAGGTCGGTGGCATAGCCGTCAAAGATAGCTACATGACCCAATACGGCAGGTTTATAGTAATAATCCCACACTTTTTGAAATACAGGGGCAGTAATATTAAGACGGCCATCTTTAACAAATTCAGCCCCTAATTGCTGAGTGCCGATCAGCGAATAATTAAAGAGTGAATCAGGCATGAAAAAGGTTTTGCCATCATGGGCTTCCCCTGGTGTTTGTTGATCAGTCCATTGATAATATAATGCGGCGGTTCGTGATATTCCCTCAAAGCTATGCAGGTCTTCCAAACTGACCCCAGTGTCATTGGCAAAACGGTTAAATATAGTCGTGTTTACAAATAGCACTTCGGTTGATTTAGCGGTAGGAAAAACATAAAGGCCTTCACCGTCTATACAGCCTTCCTGTAAAAACTCCGGTATATAGGCGACCAATTCCTCAGGTGAAAAGTAATCGTTCAAGTCTACCAATAACCCTTTCCCAGCTAATAATAGAGCAGTTTTGGGATAAGCCGTGGTTATATCAGGCAAATCAGGTGCACCAGGGTCGCCATTAGCGGCCATGGTCAATTTCTCATGGAGGGTAGCGCTTCCTGATATTGAGGTGACATTGATCATAATCCCTTGTTCTGCTCCGGTGGTTTCATTAAATTCATCAATCATTTCATCCATAGTGTCTTTGAGCTGACCCCCATAATTGTGCCATAAACTCAGCGTAACTGGATGAGAGGGATCTAATTTTGCAGATCCACCGCATCCTATTAATATAGATACCGTTATAACCATTAATATCAAGAGGAACAAATGTTTTTTCATAAGGCCCTACCTCTCGTTTTCAACTAGCACTTCATCCGGAAGATTATTTTAATATTTAGCTAAATAGAGAAAAATACCTCCTTTATCTCAAAATGTAAAAATTTCGAACAAGCCGGATTCACTCTCAAGGTGATTTTGCCAGCCAAAAGAGCAGAATCACCCTGAGGGTGATTCTCGATTAACTGGAATTTCAATATATTCAGGAATATCAGAGCTGCTAAATAAAAAATCAGGAGGTATTGATTATGTCGGATCCCAACCTGGAAACAAATCTAAACTTCACCCCAGAAGACATTGAAAGCAATAAGGTTATGGCAGGACTGGCCTATATCCTCTTTTTCCTGCCGCTTTTGGTATGTCCCGATTCCCCATTTGGAAGGTATCATGCCAATCAAGGGCTGCTGTTGCTTTTATTGGGGCTGGGCGGAAGCATTGTCCTCAGTATTATCCCGATAATTGGCTGGATACTGTTGCCCTTTTTTGCCATTGCAGTCTTCATAATAGCGGTTATTGGGCTGATTAACGGATTTACTGGCAAAGCCAAACCACTGCCCATAATTGGCAAATATCAGATTATAAAATAGTTTTACTTTTATCATTGCTGTAAATATGTCAATCAATAGGAAGAGGGATGATAATGTATAAGAAAACTATAGCTATCTTACTAGTTGTTATCATGATAGCTGCTGTGGGAGGCTGTGGAGTCAGGGATCAGGTTAGTGAAAAAATTACTGAAAAAGTAACCGAAGGGGTTATAAACAAGGCAATTGATGGTGAAGGTTCCGTCGACATCGATGGCGGTAAAGTAAGCATTAAAGGTGAAGATGGGGAAGAGTTCAGTTTTGGTGATACCGAATGGCCTGAAGATGGTGTTGCCAAGCTCATACCCAAATTCACTAAAGGCAAAATAACATCTGTGATGAATTCAAATGAGGTTTGCGGAATCATTATTGAGGAAGTTGAGAAGTCAGATTTTGATCAGTATTTGGAAGAAGTAAAAGATCAGGGCTTTACCACTGATCCGATAGAGTTTACCAGTGATACAACTGCATCTTATGTCGCCCAAAAAGATGAAAAAACCAGAATCTCTTTACAATACGATCTAGAAAACAAAATTATGAGTATCGGCGTCGAAGTCAGCGAATAAGGTTTAACCCAATCACGAAGGGAGAAGGATGCCCAAGCATCCTTGCTCCCTGAGTGTATTTATGCGCGGTATAACACAGTGCCTAATAATAGAGGCAAAATGCGGGGGAGAACACAGGCAAACTGATCTCCCCTGGAAAGTAGGGGGATATAAATGATTATGCAGAGGAAACTGGCTATATTGTTGCTAGTGTTAGTCTTCCTGTTAATGGGGGTTGCTCCAGTTCAGGCAGGGGGTTACCAGGGAGCCAGTCCGTGGGCGGTGCCGGAACTTGATAAGGCACTGGAATATGGGTTGATTACTGACCGGATACGCAATCAAATGAATGCTCCCATAACCCGGGAAGAATTTGCCGAGATCGCGGTAAAGCTTTATGAAAAAGGAACCGGAGATGTAGTTGAAGTAAGCAGTACCGGGGTGTTTACTGATACCAGTAATCCGGAGATCATAAAAGCTTATGAACTGGGTATTGTAAGTGGAACCGATGAGGTAAGGCGCCTTTTCTCTCCTCATAATTTGATTACCAGAGAACAGGTAGCCGCTATGATGTATAGAACCATCCAGGCTATGGGAGCTCTGAAAGAGGGGTATGCTGGTGCTGTTTTTATGGATTCGGATGAAATTTCCCCTTATGCCCAGGAAGCTGTGCATTACATGTGTGGATGGCAGCTGATCTTTGGCTCAGACTATCGCTTTCATCCAAAAGAGACATGTACCCGGGAGATGGCAGTTTTAATTGCAGTCCGGGTTTACGAAAGTGTTTTGGATAGCAGGGACTACAGCTATGATGATAATGGAGATGACTCCAGCTATTATGGTAATGGAGATGACTCCAGCTTTGATGGGGGCAATAACGATTACGATCCGGGAGATGATCCGGGTTACCAGATGCCAACTTCAGAGCTGCCCGATGATATGAGTGCAATGATTCCGCTTTTGCCCGATGCCCAGATAGCCTATGTAGATGAATGGGATGGGGGAGACGGCAGCGTAACTTATGGAACCAACTACAGTGTGAGCGATGCTATGAAATTTTATCGTGATCCACACTTGTATAGCCAATGCAAAAAGGTAGAGGAAGGCGATTTAGGAGGATTACCTGCGATATCAGTAGAGACAAATGGTTTGCACTATATAATCATAATTGCTGAGAATGACAGCGGCGAAGGGCCGCCCACCGTGGTGCGGGTAAGTGTTTATTGGCATATGTATATAGAAGGAGCACCAGAAATACCCTTGTTTCCTGGGAGTTGATAGGATTTCCCGGAAGATGCAAAAAGGGGGGGAGTGTTCCCCCTTTTTTATGTATATGTTCATGGTCATGGCTAAAATGAGTTTATTGGGCTGTCATTTATTTTCCGAAAGCGCAGTTGGGGTAGTGACAAACCGGGCATTCCTGACAGAGTCCTCCGTATCCCAGGCTGACTATCTGGGAGGGGTTTACGCGCTGACCGGAAAATATATAAGGAAGAATCAAGTCCAGACTGGTGGTGCGGTTAAACATGACACAGCCGGGAACCCCACATATGGGGACGTTGCCAAGATAGGCCAGCATCAGCATGGAGCCGGGCAGAACAGGTACCCCGTAGAAAACCACCTCAGCTCCGGTTTGTTTAATACCTGTGGGGGTCACGTCATCAGGATCTACCGACATACCGCCGGTAACGAACACCAAATCTGCTCCGTCATTAATAAACTTCTTTATCTGTGCCGAGATAAGTGACGCATCGTCCGGTACCAGTACCTGTCCCATAAATTCTCCCTGGTACGAAGCCAACTTTTGCTGTAGTACCGCACAGAATCCATCCTTGATTCTGCCGCTGTATACCTCATTTCCAGTGGTTACTATGCCAACCCGCAGGGGAATAAAGGGTTTAACACTGATTAGGGGACTGCTACTACAGCAGATCTGTTCTGCAGCTTCCAATTTTTCTTTTTCAATAGCAATGGGAATAACACGAGTACCTGCTGCTACCGTACCCGCTGCCACTGCCTGACTGCCATGCACAGAGGCCAGAACTATGCCCTCGATGCTGTTGATTTGCGCCAATCGCAAGGCATCAATTTCTAATAGGCCGCTGTATGCGACCTTCAGGCTCACTTTGCCCTGATTGGGTTCACCAAAAGTGATGCCGGGACCGCTGGCGGCTTTAGCCAAGCGCAGGGCCGCCTCATCTTCATGGATCAGGCTGTCGGAATCTTCCCAGATATAAATATGTTCTTTACCCAGGTCATGCAGCTTAGGCACATCTTCAGCACGAATAACATGGCCTTTTTGAAAAGCCCGAACTTTCTCTTTACCGGGGACGATCCTGGTAATATCGTGGCATATGGCTAGACCAATGGAGTCATGTACAGAAATCTTTTTCATAACGGTCCTCCCGGATGACGAGAATACTTCTAAATTGCCTCTACCCGGCAAGGTACATAACGGTGCAGGGGGGTGGCCGTGAAAGGATCCCGGTGGGTATTTTTGGTTAACCGGTTGACATTAACGCCGTAAGTTTCTCCCTGATAATTCAAGCCGAAACCATGGGGGATAATAACTGTACCGGGGCGTACTTCCGGGGTAATTTCCACTTCAATTTCCGCACTGCTTGCTTCGGTAGTGATACGAGCCATCTGCCCGTCTTGTAAGCCTAGTTTCTCACCATCCCGGGGATGCATAGCCAGGGTGCAGGCTCTCCGGCCTTCATTCCAGGCGGGATTGCGCATCAGGGAATTGGCGTTCATACGGGTGTGACGGCCAGCCATTAAGATCAGGGGAAATTCTTCCGGCAGCTTAAGGGCTTCGGCTTCTTTCTCGGGGGTCACATCTTTCAGCCACTCAATCATCTCCGGAATATATACATTGACTCGGCCATCTTCGGTCCTTAGCTGGGCAAAATTGTTCTCCTCGATTATTCCTATCCAAAGTCCTTCGGGATGGTCCAAAATAGCCTGGAAGATTTCTTCGCCCATCATCGGCCCTTTCTTAAAGCCTGCTCGCACGGCGTTTTCACGAGAGGCTTTGGGAAGAGTCTGCAGCAATCCCCATAAAGCAGCCAGATTAGTAGAACCCAAGGCCGGCCCCAGGGTTTTTCCTAGAATGAAAGGTGTTATACCGGCGTACTCAGGATGGGCCTGCAGGAACTTCATCAATTCCAGGCCGTATTCCAGACGGTTGCCGGCCTTATCGTATAGCTCCCGGGGCAGCTCTGGTATGAGTCCCAGAGCATCGGCAATACGCAAGTGAATTTCCGATATTTCCAGGGGCTCGCCCTCAGGCTCCAACACGGGGCGGCGCATTTGAAAGTATACTCCCGGCACCGTAAAGGGAAAGAAGGTGCTGTCCCAGGATTCATAAGCGGAACGAGAGGGCAGAACATAATGGGAAAGCTGGGCCGTTTCGGTCATGCTGATTTCGCAGGTCACCAGCAGATCTAGCTGCTGGAAAGCTTCTTCATAGGCAGTGGTATCGGCAAACGAACGTAAGGGGTTGGATTGGGTGCATATTAAAGCTCGGGTTCGCTCCGGGTGATCGGACATGATTTCCTCGGGCAGGACATTGGGAGGAGCGTAACCCATCAGGATGGGAATACCGGTAGTCACTGTTTTCCAGTTTTTTGGACTGCGTTCATCAGTGTGAGCTCCCAAAGGCATAAAATATCCCGGTATCATATTGGTGCCCGGTAATCCAATCTGTCCGCACAGGGCCAGCAGTACCATTACCAGGCAGGAAACCAGGGTGGTATGGCGGTTCATCAGGATTCCCAAATCAGTATGCAGGCCCACTTTGCGGGTGGCCATCAGGCGGGCGAATTCTCTTACCTGTTCATACTCCAATTCACATACCTTTAAAGCAGAGGCTATATCAAAATCCTTCAGATAAGGCCAAATTTCCTGAAAACCGCTTACATGCTGGTCAATGTAATCTTGATTATACCAGCCTTCCTGAATTATCATGGCAATTACCGCCCTTAACAGGAGGGCATCGGTACCCGGGCGCAGAGCCAGATGTAGGTCGGCGATCTGGGCCGTTTCCGATCTGCGGGGATCAATTACCGCCAGTATTTTGTCAGGGTCATTGGCAAACTTGCGCAGGACTAAGGGAGCCCGGGGCATTTGATGGCTTTCCATGCCGTTCCAGCCGATAGCTACCAGCATATCAGCATTTTCTTCATCAGGAACGGTACCCAGATACTGTCGTCCCAGGACCCTGCCCTGAACCCAAAAGTGCCCCGTCAATTCCTGCCCCAGAGCACTGTAATGATAACGGGAGCCCAGGCCCCGCAGCAAGCGTACGCCGAAAGCTGCCTCAAAGTGGCAGGATTGTCCTCCTCCTCCCATATAGGCGATAGAACGAGGTCCGTATTTATCCCTTATTTCCTTCAAACGGGCAGCAATTTCTGAGATAGCCTGATCCCAGCTTATGCGTACAAATTCGCCGTTCACTTTTTTCAGGGGGTACTTCAACCTTTGTTCATGATGCTGAAAATGGGCAATGTTCCTGCCTTTGCGGCACACATACCCCTGGCTGCGGGGGTTGCTCTTGTCTCCCCGAACTTTGACAATGCGATTGTTTTCAACTAACACCTCCAGGCCGCAGTTTTGCGGGCACAACGCGCATCCGGTTTTTTTCCATTCGCTCATGGCCATCCCCCAATCCTAAAGTCTGTTTGTTTACACAATAACACATAACATTGTAACATTACAATAACGAAATATTACTATGATAATTAAAATAATTATGTTATGATAATGCCAAGATTTATGAAAGGAAGGAATCCATGGATTTTGCTAATTATTATTGCTTTCGCTTGGGAGCAATATCTCGCAAAATGATGCGCTATTATAATAATAAACTGGCGCCCTATGGTATAACCATCGTGCAGTCCTGGGTTCTCTTTTATTTGTCCACTCAGAAGAGCAGCAGTCTAAAGGAAATCGCTGCTGCTGTTCAACTGGACAGCCCAGTGGTAACCGGATTGATCGACCGTTTGGTCAAAGAGGACCTGGTAGTGAGAGAAGAAGATCCTGAGGATCGCAGAAGCTTAAAGATAAGTCTTACTCCGCGAGGCCGGCAAATCGTTGCGGAAATAGCTCCGACAGTAGATGAGTATAACCAGCGAATCAAAAGTATTATTACGGAAAATGATGCTGATGCCTTTGAAAGGGCTTTAGAAGTCTTGGAACGTGAATTATAAAGAACTAGTTAGCTGTAGTTTTCGATAATTGTATCCAAAAACTTATGAATCACTTCTATTTCCGAAGCTGTAAATTGATCCAATAGCTTCTTATTGTACTCAGCTACAATCGGCGGGGCTTGTTTTGCAATACTTCGCCCTTTATCTGTTAAATATATGTGTGATGCTCGACCATCATCCTCAGAATCAGTTTTATAAATGAGGCCGTTTTTTATCATGCGGTCCACCAGTGTCGTAGTTGCTGATTTATTCTGGAACAAGACGGCAGTCAAGTCTTTTTGAAGACAACCATCATGCTGTAAAAGGTAAAACAAAGCCGCAAGATGAGTAACTGGGATACCGAGTCTGTTTATCATTTCACGATTTACATATTTAAACAGAATACGCTGAGCAATGTTAAATTTGTAAAATAGCCGTTTATTCTTTACCGACATGACTTTTTGCCTTCCTTAGTTTCTAATAGTAACATTTTGTGCTTATGTAGGAATTATTGTTTTTTAGGGCTGACCTTCATTGTAATTACAGCTTCAAAAACTTCTTTTCCATCCGCATCATAGATGCTCACCGGAACTTTAATTTCTCCTACAACATTCCAGTCTATGTGCTCTCCATTGGCAACAACTCTAAGATCCGTCTTTGCTTTGGCAAGATACCGGACAGTCATTTCTGTTGGAATCCACCGGCATGAATCAGGGATAGAGACTTCTGTCATCATACCTGCCACTAGTTCGGCTGCATTGCACATCGCAATAGCGTGCACTGTGCCCATATGATTATGGATGCTTTTAGTGTTGGGAACTGTTATCTCAGCATAGCCCGGCTTAAGTTCTTCAAACATAGGATCAATGGTGCTGAAATATGGTGCAGCCTGCGTAATCAGCTTGGTAAACTCCTTATTATTGGTTGACCTATAGAGTTCCAATACTTGACTCATTCATAATACCCTCCTTTTAAATTGTACCTCACAATAGTACACATATAAACTATATAGTTCATATATGTACTATTGTCAATACCTATTTTAGATTAATACTAGCGGAGCAAACATTACAGCCTTCCTCGGCTTACTCCAAGCAAGCTGTTCGAAGCGTTAGTTTTTCGGTAATTCTTTGTCTGGTTCCATCTGGATATAGTATGTTGATTTCATATGAATGCGGCTAGGACGACCGAAAGAGGTAAAGTGAATGGCGTCGAATATGGTCAATAGGTTCGGGCAAATGGAGAATGCATTTGAAAGAGTTTGAGAAGTCTTGGAACGTGAGTTATAATGCTTTAAATCTAAAGAAGCACTAACTGGAAGAGTCGGTGCTTCTCATATAGTAAATGTACAAAATCTTAAAATCAATATCAACCTTTCATTCATTTCTACTTACAGACCTATATTGTAGTAATTTACAATATTTTAGCCATATCTTCCAGAACTTGCGAAGAACTGCTGATTTCCTCAATACTCGCTGTAATCTCTTGGGTAGCGGCTGCCTGTTCTTGCGAGGCCTGAAGGGTGACCTGGGATATATCTTGAGTCCTTTTAACTCTTTGCGTAATTTGTTCAGCTAGGTCATGTATTTGAGTAACCGTTTGCCGTGATTCATCTGATAATTTGCGGATCTCTTCTGCAACAACCCCAAAACCTCGTCCAGCTTCACCTGCTCGCGCTGCTTCGATAGCAGCATTCAATCCCAACATTTTAGTCTGATCAGCAATATTTTTAATTAGTTCTAGAACCCCGGCGATATTGCGGGCGGCTTCATCAATTTGTAAAACGGCGGTGCTCAGATGTTGCTGGTTCTGATTTATGTCGCTTGCAGAAGAGGAAATTTGCTGGATGGCGGCGGACACTTGAGAAAGAGATTCTTCGAGATGTGACGCCAGCTCCAAGACTTTGAATTCATTGTCCATATTACGGGCAACACCAATGCATCCCACAATCTTTCCATCACAAGTAAGCGGAGTCATAATTGCTTTCAGAGGAATGCCGTACACTTCAGATGGAATGTTTTCAATCAATTGTTTGCCTTGTTTAATAGCCGTCAGAGTTGGATCTCCTTGAGGAATGGCATCGCCTGGGGTAACGGGAAGATGAAAACCGGATGCGTCTTCAAAACCGAGAAAATGTGTTTGGTCAGATATGTTTACGGCAATATCCTGCCCCATGATATCCTTTAAATGGGGCATAATCATACAAAAAGCTGTTTTAAACTGTTCAAAATCACTAATTTGCATGAAATTCCTCCAATCCCATCAGATTTTATTCAAATTATACCATCATTCGAAATTCTATGACATAGTTTTACAAAATATTGGTTAGATTGTGGTTGGAAAACCGATAGTAGGATTGGAGTACAATATTTTATTACTCCCACAGTAAATTAACAACCATTGAATAATATAATCACAGTAGGTCCGTTCAGCGTTTGATTTCTATCCGGTGATTCCTCCTTCTCTGGTTCTATCTGGATATTGTAGGTTAACTTCAGATTTATGAACATACGAATGCGGTCAGGACGGCCAAAGGGGGTGAAGTAAATGGCGGCGAATATTTCAATAGGGTCGAGCAAATGGAGAATTCATATAAAAAGAGTTTTACAAGTCTTGGAACGTGAGTTATAAAGGAAATCGTTGGGAAGCAAAGGTATGGGTTAATACTGGCGAAGCAGACGATACAGTCTTCCGCGACTGATTCCCAGCAGGCGAGCGGCTTCTGTTTTATTTCCGTTGGTCTTTTTGAGGGCTGTAAGAATCTGTTGCTTTTGATAGTCGCTGAACAAATCCTCTATACTTTTCCCGGATAGAGACTGGTTGTGTTGAGCATTTGATTCTTTTTGGTGATGCTCGCTTTTCTGGCGGGCTTGATGTGCTTTTAAATCCAGTAGTTTGCGTACATCATAGGCGGTAATGCTATCCCCTTCCGATAAAATGCACAGACGCTCAACGGTGTTTTTCAATTCGCGTACGTTACCAGGCCATGAATAGGATTCCATTTCAGTTATCGCACTGACATTGAACCTTTTCTGCCGTCCATATTTGTCATTGAACTGATGCAGAAAATGCTGGCACAGGGGATGAATGTCCTCCACTCTTTCCCGCAGGGGTTTAACGTGCAGAGTAACCACATTCAGGCGGTAATACAGATCATTCCTAAATTTACCTTGTACAATGGCTTCGTGAATGTCCCGGTTGGTAGCGGCAAGAATCCGTACATCCAGCTTTACTGTTTTGGTGGCTCCCAAACGCATGATTTCGCCGCTTTCAATTGCCCGTAAGATTTTTACCTGCATGTTATATGACATGTCACCAATTTCGTCGAGAAGAATGGTACCACCTTTAGCTACCTCGAATAACCCCATTTTCCCGCCCTTCACAGCCCCGGTAAAAGAACCTTCTTCATATCCAAATAGTTCAGCCTCCAGCAGGTGTTCCGGTATAGCTGGAATGTTAACGGTTAGAAAAGGACCGTCTTTACGAGGGGAATTCATGTGGATGGTTTGTGCTATCACGTCTTTACCAACCCCCGACTCCCCAGTAATTAATACATTGCAGTCAATGGGGGCTACTTTGCGAATAGTCTCTGCCAGTTGTTCCATATCTTTGCTGGCATATATGAATTCCCGGTTAAGCAGTTCCTGACGAAGCTGCTGTACCTCGCGTAAATACCGTTCACTTTCCTCCGCTTGTTTTTGCAGCATATCCTGCAAAGCGTTAATTTCCGTCAAAGAGGAGGCAGTAGATACGATATACTGCACATTGCCATCTTTATCAAAAATCGGCCGGCACCGGGAGGAGAAGTACCCGTGCTTAGTACGAATAGTACCGGTTACTTCCCGTTTTTCATCCAGTACTTCCTTTACAATAGAGTTTAAAATCCAACCCTCCTCTAACCACTTGGCGGGAGTGGTGCCGATAACATTGACATCGTCTTTGCTTAGTCTGCCATACTCATATAGCTTCTCATTGGCAAATACCACCTTCAGATCAGCATCATATACAACCACTGCATCAGATAAGCTATTAATTATTTCCAGCAGATCCTTTAATTCCATATTAAAATCGCTCATTTATGCCACCTGCATTCAAAACGGTCTACTATGTTCATTATACACTAAGTTATGGACATTGTGGTACAAAATGGAACAATTCATTGGGGGAGCAGGTTCTCCAATTCCATATTACCGTGCTGTCTGTGTTGGAACATTAATTGCATTTGTATCGACATACAGATGCAGCGATGACAAACAAAAGGGGTAAGGAGGGATTATTTATTATGGAAAGTGTTCGGAAAAACCCATTTGAAACCATCGCCAGCCTGGCGCAAACACAGGTTATGTCTCTTGGTTCGGAACTGGAGTATCAGGCCGAAACTCTGCCGGACCATCCCGCCATAATTTTCGAGGATCGTGTTGTCACCTTCGGTGAATTAAATCGTCTGGCTAACCGCTATGCCAATTACTTTGGCTCCCTGGGCTTGAAAAAGGGTGATGTTGTTGCACTTTTGATGGAGAACCGGCCGGAGTTTCTCATTGCTGCTTCCGGACTCAGCAAGCTGGGAGTAATCGTATCCCTCATTAATAATGGGGTTCGCAAAGAGGTACTGGCCCATGCCCTGAATATCTGTGATGCCAAAATGCTGATTGTGGGGCATGAACTATTGGAACCTTTCCTGGAGATCAGGGATAAAGTGCGCCTTCTGGAGCCTGGCTATGTGTTTGCCGAAAACGAGGGACAAAATATAAGTATGCCTGAGGGTATCAAGGACCTGGCACCGCTGCTGGCGGCAGCCTCGGACCAGAATCCGGCTGCGACTAGTACGGTTACCAGCGATGATGTGATTGTCTATATTTATACTTCAGGAACCACCGGCTTTCCCAAAGCTTGTGCAGTGACCCAGAAACGCTGGCTGATTCTGGGTAATTTGTTTAAACTCTTTGGGCAGATGACTCCAGAAACAGTTCAGTATATGGTCCTGCCCCTGTATCACAACAGCGGGTTTGATATTGGATACTCTGCTACGATTATATCCGGTGCCACCATGGTCCTGCGGCGCAAGTTTTCAGCTCGCAACTTTTGGAAGGATGTACGCAAATATAATGTCAGCTTCTTTATTTATGTGGGTGAGTTGTGTCGCTACATTTACAATCAGCCGCCCCAGCCTGATGATGCTGATAATCCACTTAAAATGGTGGTGGGCAATGGCATGCGCGGGGATCTCATGGAGCCTTTCCGCAAGCGGTTTGGCATCGAGCTTCTTAAAGAAATCTACGGTGCTACCGAAGGGGTAGGGTCTTTCATGAATCTGGAGGAGATTCCCGGTATGTGCGGCAACCTAAATATGCTAGGGAGACGCCAGGGCGAGATAATAAAATGTGACCTGGAAACCGGCGAGATAATACGGGATGAAAATGGTTATGCCATAAAGTGTGAAGTGGGCGAAACCGGGCTTTTGATCTGTGAAATAAATGAACTGAACGTTTTTGCCGGATATGTTAATAATCCCCAGGCAACTGAGGAAAAGATCCTGCGCAACATGTTCAAGGAAGGAGACTGCTACTTTAACAGCGGCGATCTGGTATGTCTGGCGGAAAATGACTATTTCTCCTTTGTAGACCGGTTGGGCGATACATTCCGCTGGAAGAGCGAAAATGTTTCCACCACTCAGGTATCGAATGTGGTCAACAGGTTTGGGCAAATGGAGGATGTCAATGTTTACGGCGTAAAGATACCCGGGTCAGAAGGTCGCTGCGGTATGGCCGCTGTCAAGTTACTGGATGGAGAAGTTATAGACTGGGCTAAGCTGGGGGCGTTTGTGTGTGATAATCTGCCGTCCTATGCCCGACCCTATTTTATCCGTGTACGCAGCACTATAGACGCTACCAACAGCTTCAAACAGGTAAAGACCCAATTGCAAAAGGAAGGTTTCGATCCTAACGTTATCAAGGACCCACTCTATTTCCTGCACCCGGAGAAGAACGTGTATGTAGAGCTTACCCCCGAATTGTATGAACAGATTATAGATCATACCATCAAGTTCTAGTGAGTAGCAGAGGTAAAAACGCCCTCCCTAGCAGTAGGGGAGGGCGTTATACGTTTTATTCTATATATCCCGGTTAGTTACTTTGGTAGGCTTAGCTATAGCTGTTGTGCTATTTTGGCTAATTCCTCGGACATAGAGGATATTTCCTCTAAGCTAGCAGTAATTTCTTCCGTTGCTGCTGCTTGTTCTTGAGTAGCTGATAAAGAGCTTTGGCTTTTCTTACTGGCTTCTTCTACTTTAATCTTTATATTGTTTGTAAGCTCGGTGATCTTGGGAACCGTACTCTTGGACTGATCGGATAACTTCCTGATTTCTTCGGCTACTACACCAAATCCCCGGCCTGCGTCACCGGCCCGGGCTGCCTCAATGGCAGCATTTAATCCTAGCATTTTAGTTTCATCGGCGATTTCTTTGATAAATGCGGATACATCGTTTATCTGCTCGGTAATACCAATAATATCTGTAATACTGTCATTTAAGGATTGTTCATTTGTATGTATTTCTGAGGCAGATGAGGTCAATTCCTCTATAGCAGCAGAAATGCCGGACAGACCGCTTTCCAGATTATTAGCCATTATCCGCAGAGTGCTTGCGGTAGCTTTGGGTAGGAATAATCCAAAGGTAGCCACGACATGATCATCTTCAAACAAGGGATAAGCGGTTATATATACAGGAACTCCATACTTGGATTCGTCTATTTCGTAAGCCATAGGCTGTTTGGATTGAATAACCTTATAGGGAAGATCATCCGGAGTGAGCTTATATCCTACGGTAAGAGCAGGCATATCAAATTTCGCGGAAGCTTGCCGGTAAGCAATCTGGTTTAAATCCGTCATGTACAGGAATGCTCCTTCATGGAACATCTCGGCTACGATGGGAGCAAAGTCATTGAATGAAGCTGCCACCGGATGCAATTTTGGGAAAGCAATCATTAAAGAGCCCACTGTATGACCACTTTCATTAGCAACAGGAATGGCAATTACCAATAAGCGTATCCCATATACACTCCGAGGAACTTCTTTCGTAATAGTTTTATTTTGATTAATAGCCTGCATAGCTGCGGTATCTGCAGCCATTTTGTAGCCAACTTTTAATACATCGACAGTAAAATCATCTGATGATTTTGCCCAGGTAATAGTATCACCGTCAATATAGCCAAAAAATATACCTCCGGGCACATAAGCGGCAATAGCTTCAGCAAAAGCTTTGCATGAATTTAATTCCGATAAAGCTATCATGGCTTTCACCCCTCGACTAGTTATTTTGGAAGACTTCATCTTTCATTTTTAAGGCGTCTAACAAAAGTATTAAGCGATTACCCATATTAC
>Ga0079305_1000945_pt1 | contig 46635 bp, 38 predicted proteins | sample LMS_cellobiose_e_FD_79183 | JGI IMG/M metagenome (GOLD analysis project Ga0079305, IMG submission 79183) | Rumen-fistulated moose microbial communities from Alaska, USA - LMS_cellobiose_enrichment | ecosystem: Host-associated > Mammals > Digestive system > Stomach > Rumen fluid ... | reverse complement strand
GGGCGCAGAGGCGTGTTTCCGCCCCCATCTGCCTCATGGTGATCAACTTGGGGGCGCAGAGGCGTGTTTCCGCCCCCATCTGCCTTCCGGTGAACAACTTGGGGGCGCAGAGGTATGTTTCCGCCCCGGAAATCATCATCTCTCGGATATCACGGAATAATATCAACCTGCCGTACTACGAAACGCCCTCCTGGTGGCACGGGAACATAAATTCCTGCCAGCCGTGCTACGAAGGCCACTTCTGGTCATTCAACATGCCGCAGGTGCGAAAAAATGCTGGGGACCCGCGCCGCTAATAATTAGTAATATTTTGAGAGTCAAAAACTTATCTTTTTCTGATGGCGCAGGAAACCACGAAAACTCCGCACCTGCGCCATTAGGTGATCAAGCCTATTCAAGATCATGCTTTGGCTTGGCACAGAACAATGTGTAATATAAAGGACTTGATATCTCCTGCATTGCAACGAAACACTCTTCCCGTGGCACAGAGCTCAGAAAACAGGCTTCCTGCGCCTGCCCGGTTTTTTATTGCATATCAGTGATATATGACTTTTTCCATAAGGTCTTGCAGCTAGGGAAAATACTGGAAGCAATTGAGAATTAGCCCTTTGATGAGCAGGCCCTCAGGCCGCGTAATGTCTATTATGTCTAAAGACCTACATTGAGGGCACCGGAGACGTCTCCTCCTAGGATGAGCACGTTCCGTGAGTCGTAAACTCTTGATACTGAGACAAATGCTGACTTTAATCTATTAATAGCGACAAGTTTAAAATCGAGAAATAACTGATAGTAAACGAGTTGCCACTCACGGCGCTGAAATTCTATGCTGTAATATAGGGAAGGGGTATTGGGACGGGTCAGGGAGGGGTATGGGGAAAGGGAATGAGGAAAGGGCAATATGGATAGGTACTTATCCCTCGCTCACCTTCTGGATTTGTCCGGCTTGTGGCAGAAAAGGTAATTATATTGATTTGTCCGGCTTGTGGCAGAAAAGGCAATTATATCCGGTTGTCCGGCTTGCAGCCCTTTGCTTTGTGCCCGAAAATGTCAATTATATCGAAAATGTCAATTATATCTCAATTCCCCCGAAAATGTCAATTATAAACATATAAAGCCCGCTGTCACAGCGGGCTTTAATGGTTAGTTAGTAGTGTATTTACCTTGTTAAGAAGGCTAGTTGTTGGTTAGATGATGCGGTCTAAATTGTCAAATTGCTAGTATTATTTTCCTTTGACTTTTGCAAAGTTAGGAAAAGATTTCTTATTTCCAAATTATTTTTCAAAAAATATCTTATTTTTTATTGAAAAGTTTATTTACACTACGCCCTATAATAAAAATTCTTAATAACTATAAGTTAAATATTTTAAAAACTCAAATCAAAAGAATTTTGCATAAACGGGCCTTTTTACATATCTTTGAAGGCTTTTTTTTTTGAAAATATGGATATTATTAAAAATTTTTACATGAAACCCGAGGTCAGAACTCTCCCTCTGACTGTCGATGTTTCATTTCTCCAATCTTATTCGGGCGAAATTGAAAATGGAGAAGAAAATCCCTGGGGAGATTTATAGGAGGGCATGATGATGAGTATTAGAAAATCAATAATCATAATTGCTGCGGCCCTTTCCCTTACTGCCTGCGCGATAACTGTCAAGGAGCAGGATGCTCCTTCGACACTCAAAGTGACCTTTAACTCAGAGGTTATAGAATCCAGAACTTCTTTTGAGGAACCGGAAGGTACGATCTATCCCGTCCGCTGGACCGACAATGACAAGACTGTGCTTTTGTCTCTGAATAAGGCAGATGCTACTGATGCTCAGGTGGTTGTTGAAGAAGGCCGTAAGCGGGCTTGGTTTACCTCTGATGTGACTGTAGGATCGACCACGGCTCCGTTTGTCTTCTATTCTGTCAGTCCGGCATCTGCCGCTACTGCTATGAATAAGACACATGGCGGATGGAGCGTCACTATCCCTTCGACTCAGACCCCTTCGGCTCTCTCTCCTGACGAGAGTGCCCAGATTCTCGTGGGTGCTTCCAATCCGCTGACTTCAATCCCGGAAAAGGTTTCTCTGTATTTTAAGCACCTTTCAGCTTATGGAAAGTTCTCATTGAAGAATCTTCCCTCTACAGTGACTTCTATTAGTTCTGTTGAACTGACGGCCGGTGCTCCCATAGCCGGAAACTGGTTTTACAACGTCGAAGAGCAGTCGATGGAGTCCAACGGAGCTTCTTCGACTATTACAATCAATACGACTTCCTTTGAGGATATCTGGTTCGCCTGCGCTCCTCAGGATCTAAGCGGAAAGACTCTGAAAGTCACAGTTTCGACTGATCTTGGCAAGTTCGCCCGCACAATAACTCTTCCCGAAGGCTCTGCCTTCAAACCAGGCAAGATTTCAACGTTCTCGGTGGATATGTCTAAATCCGAGCCTGTTGTTTTCAATAAAATCTACCGTCTGGTAACTTCCTTAAGCTCTCTTGAAAAAGGCGATAATGTGATTATCACCCAGGCTCCGAGCGATTATGCTGCAGACGGCCCTCTTGCGGTTTCTACCTCAGCCGCAGCTCGATATATCAATCCGGAAGGGGTTACGGTAAGTGGTGACACACCATCGGAAATGGTAATAGCCAACCCTTCGGAGAAGGTGCAGGTTTTCACCCTTGTAAGTGGTGAAAACGGCCTTTGGGCTTTTAAATCCGCCGATGGCTTTCTCAATTCAAATGGGGAGAAAAATGTCAATTACGTTGCTCTTCCATCTGAAAAGTCTTATTGGGGGCTGGCTATCAATGAGTCGGACGGAGAAGCTGTTTTGACTTCCAGCTATGGATATTATCTAAGGTATAACAGCCAAAGCCCGCGTTTTACTACATACAGGGAAACCAGCAGTGTCAAGATCAATGTCGCCATCTATAAGGAATACATCGAATCCGTAGTTGTAACTGACGAAGATCCAATTCTTTCCGAGTCTGTCTATGGAGCATATCTTACTTCCGGTAACAGGCTTTATTCAGCCGGTACCGATCAGATAAGCAATGAATTCGGCGAGACTGATGAGGATTTCATCATTATCCAGCCTTCTTCGGAAACCGTAATGACCTTCGGAGGTATTCCTCAGGACGTGGCAAAGGGCAGCTCATTCAGCCTTTCCTTTACTGTCGTTACCGGTAAGGAAACAGTAATCAAAGCAGTCTATCCGGTTTCAGTGGTTCGCGAAGACGGTCCGAAGTTATGGCTTTCGGACGGTGCGGGTCATGGTTTCATTGTCAAAAAGTAAGCAGCTATGAGAAAGATATTATATTATGCCATTGCACTTGTTGCTCTTGCAGCAGCGGCTGAGACGGCTCTTGCCATTCCTGCGAAAAGAGGCACATTCACATATACTCAGCCTGACGGATCCACTATCGTTCTCCAGAGGGTAGGAGATGAGAGGATGCATGCAACCCTCGATGCTTCAGGTAATCCTATGGTAATGGATGAGAACGGCTTCTACGTCAGAGCTTCAGTTGCCACCCGCTCGGGGGATGCCCCTTCTCCCGTTGTAAGGACTCATCTCGGAGCCAGGCGCAAAGTAGCACCCGCTACCGATATGACAATCGGCACCAGGTATATCCCTGTCCTGCTTGTAGAATTCAGCGACAAGAAATTCAAAGTGTCTGACCCTCAGGGCAAGTTCAACGACCTTCTCAATCAAGAGGGATACAGCTACAATGGAGCTACAGGCTCAGTCCATGATTTTTATTATGATAATTCTCATGGGCTTTTTGACCCGAAATTCGATGTTCAGCGCGTTGTTTCCCTGTCGAACAAAATGTCCCATTATGGAAGCAGCGACGAGGATGTAGTTCTTGCTATAATGGAGGCCAGCGACAGCCTTAGCAAAGACGGGGTCGACTTCTCAAAGTATGATTCCAATTCAGACGGGGTCGTCGATATGCTCCTTATCTATTATGCCGGAAATAATGAGGCTGAAGGTGGTTCTTCCAGCACGATCTGGCCCCACCAGTGGGAAGTCTCCTCATATGACGCTTATTACAACACTTCCTATTCCAAGAGAAAGTATAATGGAGTTACCCTTGATAAATATTTTTGCACATCGGAGCTCCAGTCCGGTGGAAGTCTTTGCGGCATCGGAACGACTTGCCATGAGTTTGGACATTCTCTCGGCCTTCCGGATTTCTATGACTCCAACTATGCTGATGACGAACTGCTTTCATCATGGCCTTCATATTCCAGAGATACCCATTCTATGGATTCTTTCTCCACAATGGACGGCGGTTCGTATCTCAATAATGGCCGCACTCCTCCATATTTCACTACAGAGGAGAGGATTATGCTAGGGTGGATTGGCGAGGATGCAATAGAAGAGGTTAACTCAACCAGAACTGTGACTATTCCTTCTGTGTATGAAGGGAAGGCTTATAAGCTCTCCACAAGCGAGGAAGGGGAGTATTTCCTCTTTGAGTGCCGCGATGGAAGCGGGTGGGATGCTTATCTTCCTACCGGTTGCACGGTTACCCATATTGATAAGACAAAGAATAGGACTCTCCAGTATCCGGAAGTCGTCCAGAACGGTTGGAATTCGAGTATCAACTATATCCCGGTCACCCCGTTCTTTCTTTGGGATCAATGGGAGGTTTATAACGCTATAAATGCAATCAAGGGACATCCTTGCAGCTATTTGATTTACCCGTCTGACCCGTCAAATTATAACAAGTCGTCTTACAACCTGAACGAATGGGTCTTCCCGGGTTCAGGAGTCAGCTCCTATCGTCCGACAGATTGGAACGGAGTAGAGAATGACATCATCGCCGAGACCATCTCGTATGCTGAGGGTATCGTGACAATCTCGTTCAGGGCACCGGAACCGGTTCTTACTCTCTACAATGAGATTGTTAATCCCAAAAACGGCAAGTATTCCCTCGGCGATGAATTCGTCTTTGAACTCGACAGGGCAACTCTTGACAGGGTCCCAGCAACTGTCTCTTGGTATTTCGATGATGAGCTCGTAACAGACTCATATAAAGTTCTTTCCGTCCCCGGGCTTCACACTGTTGAAGCAGTGCTCGGCCTCGAGAACGGAAAGACTAAAAAAGTTTCTCTCGAGATTACTGTCGAATAATACTATTTTCCAGCAAGTCTCTTGTAAGTATCAAGACGCACCTTTGCGAACTCTTCCGTCTTCTCTAGAAGCTCCTGTGCCTTATCGGGATAGAGCTTGTAGAGAGATGAGAAGCGTACCTCACCCTTGAGGAAGTCCTGGAACTTGGTCCAGTCAGGCTCCTTGGAATCGAGTGAGAACGGGTTCTTGTCAGTGCCTTCGAGGGCCGGATTGTACCTGTAGAGGTGCCAGTAGCCGCAATCGACAGCGAGTTTCTCCTCCTTCTGGCTGAGTCCCATGCCTGCGCGGAGACCGTGGTTGATACAAGGCGAGTAGGCGATGATGAGAGAAGGTCCGTCATAAGCTTCAGCTTCCTTGATGGCATTGAAATACTGCTGAGGGCTTGCACCCATTGCTACCTGAGCTACATAGACATAGCCATAGCTCATAGCCATCATTCCAAGATCCTTCTTGCGAATCTTCTTTCCGGATGCGGCAAATTTAGCGATAGCTCCTGCAGGGGTGGACTTGGAAGACTGACCACCGGTGTTGGAATAGACCTCGGTATCGAGAACGAGTACATTGACATTCTCTCCGCTAGCGAGGACGTGGTCGAGTCCGCCGTAACCGATATCATATGCCCAACCGTCACCACCGAAGATCCACTGGCTGCGTGAAGGAATGAAGTGCTTGTACTCCTTGAGCTTGGCGTAAACTTCGCAGCTGCATTCGCTGAGAATAGGATCAAGCTTGTCGGCAACCTCGCGGGTGATGGCGGCGTCATTGCGGTTTTCAAGCCAGAGCTTGAAGAGTTCCTTCGCCTCGGCGGAAGCGCAGTCGCACTCGAGTCCCTTCTGCATGAATGAAGCGACAGTCTCACGGGCCCTATCTGATCCGAGTTTCATTCCAAGACCGAATTCTGCGGCATCTTCGAAGAGGGAATTGGCCCATGCGGGACCATGACCGGACTCGTTCTTGCAATATGGAGAAGCAGGGAATGAAGCACCGTAGATAGAGGAGCAACCGGTAGCATTTGCTATCATCATATGGTCTCCGAAGAGCTGGGTGATGGTCTTGATGTTCGGGGTCTCACCGCAGCCGGAGCATGCTCCTGAGAACTCAAAGAGAGGCTGTGCGAACTGAGAGTTCTTGATGGATGCAGCCTTGTTCACGACATCGCTCTTGTAGCCGACCTTCTTTGCGAGATAGTCGAAAGAAGCCTGCTCTGCCTGATTGTCGATATAAGGAACCATCTTGAGAGCCTTTTCGGGCTTTGCGAGGCACACGTCTACGCAGTTTCCGCAACCGGTACAGTCGTCGACAGAAACGGAGAGGGCATACTTGTAGGCCTTGAGTACAGCCTTACCCTGAGCCATCTTGACCCCTTCAGGTGCAGCTGCTGCCTCTTCTTCTGTGAGAAGGAACGGACGGATAGCGGCATGAGGGCAGACAAATGCGCAGGTGTTGCACTGGATACATTTCTCTGCATCCCATGCAGGCACATTGACGGCCACTCCACGTTTCTCATAAGCGGCTGTTCCTGCAGGCATGGTGCCGTCTGCATAAGGAAGCATTGCGCTTACAGGGAGGGTGTCGCCAGCCTGGGCGTTGACTATATCTGCAACCTGCTTTACAAACTCAGGAGCGAGGCGGTCCTTCTGGGGATTCTCAAATTTGGCGCTTAGTTCAGCCCACTCTGCAGGAACCTGGATTTCGGTGTATTCACCGCCGCGGTCGACTGCTGCATAGTTCATGTTGACAACATTCTCACCCTTCTTGCCGTAGCTCTTGACGATTGCGTCCTTCATATATTTGACAGCATCCTCGTAAGGAATGATGCCGGTAATCTTGAAGAAGGCGCTCTGGAGGATAGTGTTGGTCCTTCCGCCGAGACCGATTTCTGCGGCAATCTTTGTAGCATTGATAATGAATACCCTAATGTGTTTCTTGCCGATGACAGCCTTTACATGGTCGGGGATGTTCTTAATTGTGTCTTCCTCGTCCCAGAGGCTGTTGAGAAGGAGGGTGCCACCTTCTTTGATACCCTTGAGAACATCATACTTCTTGAGGTAAGAAGGAACATGGCAGGCTACGAAATCGGGGGTCCCGACAAGGTAAGGTGCCTTGATGGGGGAGTCGCCGAAACGAAGGTGAGAGCATGTATATCCGCCGGATTTCTTAGAGTCGTAATCGAAATAACCCTGGCAGTACTTCGGAGTATGGCTACCGATAATCTTGATTGTATTCTTGTTAGCGCCGACGGTACCGTCAGAACCGAGACCAAAGAATTTGCACTCAGTGGTTCCTGGCTTAACGATGGAGATTTCTTCCTTGACCGGAAGTGACTTGAAGGTCACGTCGTCTACGATTCCGATTGTGAATCCGTTCTTCGGTTCCTTCATCTCGAGATTCTCGAAGACGGCTACGATCTGTGCCGGAGTGGTGTCCTTTGAGGAGAGGCCATAGCGTCCGCCTACGATAAGAACATTGTCTTTGCCCTGGAAAACGGTCTTTACATCCTGATATAGAGGCTCGCCGAGAGCTCCCGGCTCTTTAGTACGGTCGAGAACAGCAATCCTCTTAACACTCTTCGGGAGTACTTTCATGAAGTATTTCTCGGAGAACGGACGATAGAGATGGACGGTGATGAGTCCGTATTTCTTGCCTTCGAGTGCAAGGTGGTCGATGGTTTCCTTAATAGTCTCGGTAACCGAACCCATTGCTACTATAATGTTCTCGGCATCGGGATCACCATAGTATGAGAAAGGACGATAGCTGCGTCCGGTGAGCTCGGAAATCTCGCCCATGTAGCGGGCTACGATATCGGGAACTGCATCATAGAACTGGTTGCGAGTCTCTACGCCCTGGAAATAGACGTCACCGTTCTGGGCAGTGCCGCGGGTGACAGGGGCATCAGGGTTAAGAGCTCTCTCGCGGAACTTCGCGAGGGATTTTTCGGAAACGAGCTTGCGGAGGTCGTCCTCGCTGAGCTCTTCAATCTTCTGGATTTCATGCGAAGTGCGGAATCCGTCGAAGAAGTGGAGGAAAGGAATGCTGGATTTGATAGTTGAAAGGTGAGCAACCGCTGCGATGTCCTGAGCCTCCTGAACTGAGCCGGATGCTATCATTGCAAAACCGGTCTGACGGCAAGCCATTACATCCTGATGGTCTCCGAAAATGGAGAGTGCATGGGATGCAAGTGCACGTGCAGATACGTGGAAGACAGTCGGAAGCATCTCTCCTGCAATCTTGTACATATTGGGGATCATCAGGAGGAGTCCCTGGGAAGCAGTAAATGTTGAGGTGAGCACGCCAGCCTGGAGGGAACCGTGAACGGCACCGGATGCTCCGCCTTCGCTCTGCATCTCAGTTACTTTCACTACTTCGCCCCAGAGATTCTTTTTGCCCTTTGCCGCCCATTCGTCGATGTTCTCTGCCATTGTTGAAGACGGTGTGATAGGGTAAATGGCTGCGTGCTCGCTGAAAAGATAAGCGATTGAAGACGCTGCCCAGTTACCGTCACAGGTAATGAATTTTTTCTCTTTAGCCATAATAGTTTATTTGAATTGTTATATTGTCGAAATACCTTCGATTGTTATTTCTTTTTCGCCGGCAATCCTCTTTACGAGGCCTTGCAGGACCTTTCCGGGCCCAATTTCAGTAAACGAGTCGGCCCCGTCGGAGATCATGTTCCTGACACTCTGGGTCCATCTGACCGGAGAAGTCAGCTGAAGAAGCAGATTCTCTCTAATGGTGTCGGGATCCTTCGTAGGAAGGGCGGTGACATTCTGATATACGGGACAGACCGGCTCGACGATCCTTGTCGAATCAATCGCCTTCGCCAGTGCGACTCTTGCGGGCTCCATGAGAGGGGAGTGAAAAGCGCCCCCGACAACAAGTGGAAGAGCTCGCTTCGCTCCGGCTTCCTTCATCGCCTTGCATGCGGCCTCGATTGCATTCATTTCGCCCGAGATGACAACCTGTCCGTCGCAATTGTAGTTTGCCGGAACGACTGTCCCTTCGATCGATGAACATATTTTTTCGATAGTTTCATCCGGGAGGGCAATTATTGCAGCCATGGTCCCGGGAACAATGTCGCAGCATTTCTGCATCTCTCTCGCCCTAATCTCGACGAGTTTCAGAGCGTCCTCGAATGACATGGCCCCTGCGGCAGCAAGAGCGGAGAATTCGCCGAGAGAATGCCCGGCAACCATATCCGGAGCAAATCCTTCAAGGCATTTTGCAAGGACTACGCTATGGAGGAAAATAGCAGGCTGAGTCACTTTTGTGGCCTTCAGGTCCTCGTCGGAGCCTTCGAACATAATGTCCGTAATCCTGAAACCAAGTATCTCATTTGCCCTTTCCAGAAGATTGCGCGCTTCCTTTCGGGAATCGTAGAGCTCCTTTGCCATCCCTGGGAACTGAGCTCCTTGTCCTGGGAAAATATATGCTTTCATCATTTGGCTGTGGGGATATATGTGATAACAGGAGAAATCTTGTAAAGCTGCGCTCCACTGCTGTAGAAGTTGACATAATACTCGCCTGCAGCGTAGAACATACTCTCTGATTCCATTGAAAGGGGAACATCAATCGTCCCTTTATATTTTCCGTTCCAGTCATAGGCGACGAGGATGTTGACACTCCTGTTCGATGATCCGGAATTCGGGCTCATCGGGAAGTATACATAGTAGTCATCACTTCCCATTCCCTGAGCAGTATATCCGGTATTGTCGGAGCGGCCGAAATTCTTGACCATTTTGAAATTCTCGTCGGCAGTCTGGTATTTCGTGCCTCCCTGGGTAATACCGTAGATGTTGAGCGAAGGGTTGTAAGTCATTCCACCGATTCCAAGGCTGGTGGTGATTGTAGAAATGGCAAGAGTATTCGCATCTATTGCCGTAAGAGTACCGGAAGCCCCCGAACCATTAACCACGAGGGCGCGTTTGTTCTTGGTGTCAAAGGTCATGTCGTTGGCATGATGTCCGTTGAACTCTTCGCTGACAGCGACATACTTGAACGGCTTAAGGGTATATTTATAGACAACGCACTGAGAGTTGTAATTAACCTCATTGCCCTTCATTACAAAATAGACGTATTCCCCGTCAGATGCGGCTCCCTGGGCTACCTTGTATACTCCTTTCTGGGGGCAGGTGCCGGCGAGGGTGGCGTTGACAGTGAATTTGCGGTTCTTATTGAGAAGATAACCGATCATCTGGGGATCTTTGACACTGTTTTTCAGTCCCTCCCAGTCTTCGGGAAGCTTGAGTGCGCCATCCTTGCAGTAATCGGCATTTTTCAGAACGCTTTCTCCAAAGGCCTCCAGGGCGAGGATTGTCCAGTTCTTGTCCGTCCCGGCAATGACGAGCTGCTTGCCGGAAAGCTGAACGCTATAGCCGTAGGAGATATTCTGTAGCGCTTTCTCAATAGCACTTCTACCCTTGCTTCCGACTATGATCTCATAAGTTGATTCAGATGTATCAGATGCTTTGGCCGTATTGAAAGTCGCTCCTGTCCATGAGTTCAGAGTAGAAGAAAAAGCTTCAGCTGTACTTTTCAGCCCTTCTTCATAAATGATTTTATAGTTGGTCTTTGAATCTACAGCAATGCTGATAAAACCATCGGTCTCGGGAACAGGCTCCGGATTATCACCTTTGCTACCATTGCACGAAACTAACAAGGTTAATGAAGCGGCAGCTAAAAACAATGATTTATAGAGATTAATATGCATAATAAGGATAATTCTATTAATTAAACAAATATAACCAATCTTTTCGGAAAAACCGAAAAAATGTTACTCTTTCCTTAAAAAATCTTATCTTTGTACTCCGAAGCCCCCGTAGTTTAACGGATAGAATTTGGGATTCCGGTTCCTAAGATAGGCGTTCGATTCGCCTCGGGGGTACCAAAGAGGAATTTCCGGTCTTTGCCGGAGATTCCTCTTTTTCATTTGATTTCCCCTTTTTCTTTTCTATTTTTGTAGCAAACCACAAGTCTATGAGAATTACACTGTTGCAGACAGCTCCTGAATGGGGAAATCCGGAGAAGAGCCTTGATGATGCACGTCGTATGCTGATGGGCAGTAAGCCGACTGACCTTATTGTCCTTCCGGAAATGTTCTCTACCGGTTTTGCTCCTTCTCCCTCGGAAGTAGCTGAGCCTGAGGACGGACAAAGTCTAACCTGGATGAAAGAACTCGCTACGAGAAGAGGCTGCGCAGTAGCTGGCAGCGTCCCCGTCCATGTAGAAGGGACCTATAGGAATCGTTTCTACTTTGTTTATCCTGACGGAAATGTCCGTTTCTACGACAAACACCATCTGTTCACTTTTTCGGGGGAGCATCTTCAATATACTCCGGGGCAGGAAAGAGTCATTGTGGAGCATGAGGGCTTCCGCATACTGCTTCAGGTCTGTTACGACCTGCGGTTCCCGATTTTTTCAAGAAACAGAATCGTAGCAGGTCAACCTGATTTCGATCTCATATTGTATGTCGCCAGCTGGCCTCAGCAGAGAATTGAAGCATGGGATGCCCTTTTAAGGGCGAGGGCAGTAGAGAACGTCTGCTTTGTAGCCGGAGTCAACCGGGTTGGAAAAGACCCAGAGAATCTATTCTCCGGGCATACAAGCCTTTTCGGCCCTAATGGAGAAATTATTTCAATCTGCAAAGAGAGAGTCCTGGATATCATTGAAACCGAAATCAAAAAGTCCTATCTTGACAGGTTCCGGGAAACTTTCCCTTCGCTCAATGACGCAGACAGTCAATTAGTTTTTTAGTATATGAAACAAAAGCTTTTTTTAGCTATCGCTATCGTTTTCTTGCTTGGCAGTTGCCGCCCTGCAAGTAAGGACCTTCCAAGAGGAAAGGCCTCGGAGAGTATCACAGAAGCTGTTGAGCAGTTTGTTGCCGAAGCGTCCAAGGATACCAACTGGGATCTTCACAGTGTAATGGTGCTTCAGCACGGGAAAGTGCTTGCTGAACAATGGATGAGCGAAGGTGCTCCCGACAAGCCCCATGTGATGTTTTCTGTGAGTAAGACCTTCACTGCAACAGCAGTAGGATTTGCAATCTCCGAAGGTCTTCTGAGCGTCGATGACAAACTCGTATCATTCTTCCCCGATGCTCTTCCTGAGAACATGGATGAGAATATGAAAGAAGTGACTGTCAAGGATCTTCTGACAATGAATGTGGGCATGGATAGAGAGCCAAGGGCGCAGACCAGGGACAGCGACAGGCCGTCATGGGTGGAAGGCTTTTTCACCGCTCCGGTCCCGAACAAGCCGGGAACCTACTTTATGTACAACAGCATGGCTACATATATGCTGTCCGCAATCGTCCAAAAAGTCACCGGTGAGAAGGTCAACGACTACCTGACCCCGAGATTATGGGAGCCTCTAGGCATAGAAAAGCCTACTTTCGAGGAGAGTCCCGAAGGAATTAACTGCGGAGGCTGGGGTCTTTATCTCAAGACCGAAGACATGGCTAAGATGGGACAGACCCTGCTGGATGGAGGTAAATACAAAGGACGTCAGGTGATTCCGGCGGATTGGGTGGAGCAGATGACCACTTATAAAGTCCCTTGCCAGCCGGCCGGAAAGCGTCCGGAAGATGTCCCGGCTTCTGGTCTTACAAAAGAGAACTCCGACTGGGTCCAGGGTTACTGCTACCAGATGTGGCGCTGTCGTCACAATGCTTTCCGCGCTGACGGAGCCCGCGGACAGTATATTCTGGTTATGCCGGATGTGGATGCAGTAGTGGTTATTACTGAGTTCTCCAAAAACCTCCAGAAGGTTCTCAATGCCGTTTGGGATATTCTTTACCCCGCTCTTGGCGGAAAGAGCCCTGAGCAAGCCAATAATGTGACGCCCTTGAGGCTTTAACCCTTACAAGGGCAGGGGATTCCGACATGCTCTCGGGGTTGGTTCCGTCCACATCCTGAGGCACTTTCTGGCCGAGGCTGTCGAACAGGTTGGTCCAGTATTCGGGCATGTTCCCTTCCGCATCCTTGAAATTCATCGGAGAGCAGCTGAAAAGGTGCTCTCCGTTTTTTATATAAGAATCATAAACGAGTTCCGTGCAGTAATGAAGGCCGTTGTCAGGAAGGAAATACAGGTCATAACCCTCACCGATAAAGGCTTTGGAGTTTTCTACATATTTCTCGGGAGAGGGGTCATCTTTTAGCCTCATGTAGACGAGGGTCGGCATTGTCCCGTCTTTGAGCATAAACTGCCGGATCAATGTATCCAAAGGGTGCCTGTCGACTCCGTATTTTATGGTAGCGTCGATTACAAAGTCCCCGCTGTCAGTTACTTCCAATATCGCCGTGTGGACGAATTCCAGTTTTCCCTTGCCGGTTGAAGAGGAAATTGCTTCAGCCATTGAACCGCTTCCGGAAAGAGTCCCGGCAGGGTAGCCCACAAAGACGAGGTCTCCTGTTTTAGGAGAATCATATTTTTCGGCGCAACCAGATAAAAACATCGCGGCTATCAGGAATGAGAACAAAAAATTCGATTTCATGGTGCAAATGTACTTTTTTCTTGGGAAAGAAAGAACTATATTTGCCTCGTATCCGTAGATGAAGATAATGGACACTACAAAAAAGAAAAGAGCGCTGCGTCGTTCGACAATAGAAGCTTTAGTCTTCCTGGCCATACTTTTTGCGGTATCGGCTGTTCTGGCCAATAAAATGGGTGGAGCAAATCTTGTGAAGACGATTATGAATACCGCTCATGACCTTCTTCTCAATACGGTGTTCTATCTGATGGGAATTACGGTCCTGACCGGAGCTCTTTCCAAGCTGATGTCGGAATTTGGCGTTGTGAAGCTTCTGGAGAGCATTCTCCGTCCTCTTATGAAGCCTCTTTATAATCTTCCCGGAGTTTCCGCTCTCGGAGCGGTGATGACCTTCCTTTCCGACAATCCGGCAATCATCGCTCTATCGAAGGACAAGACTTTTTCTTCCTTTTTCAAGAAGTATCAGCTCATTTCCTTGACGAATTTCGGGACGGCATTCGGAATGGGCTTCGTAGTGATTGTGACAATGATCGGCTATGGGCATCTCGCAGGAGCCCTCATAGGCCTATTCGGGGCGTTTTGCGGTTCCATTATCTCTACCCGTATCATGCAGAGAAGCTGCCTTAAGAGCTATCCTGAACTCGATTCTCCGGTGCTTGAAGAAATAGCGGAGGATGAGCCGGAGGAACTCGCGGAAGAAGGGAAAAAGAAAGACAGTATCTTCATGCGCGCCCTCAATGCCCTTCTCGACGGAGGCAAGAACGGAGTCGATCTCGGTCTTCAGATCATTCCCGGGGTCCTGATCATTACTACGTTTGTCCTTCTGATTACCTTCAGTGCGGGGGAGGGTGGCTATGACGGTTCGGCTTATCAGGGAGTCCCCATACTTCCATGGCTTGCAGAAAAGATCCACTGGGTCTTTGAGTGGCTATTCGGATTCAAGGATATGGAGCTCATAGCCTTCCCGATGACTGCTCTTGGATCAGTCGGAGCCTCTCTTGGACTTATTCCCGCATTTAATTCCGCCGGGATAATCGATGGCAACGCTATTGCGGTCTTTACCGCAATCGGAATGTGCTGGAGCGGATTCCTTTCCACCCATACGGCGATGTTGGATTCCCTCGGCTACCGTAAGGTCATTTCCAAGGCTCTCGGAGCCCATGCCGTTGCCGGCCTATGCGCAGGTGTTATCGCTCATTTTCTCTTCCTTTTGATTTCGCTCATATAGACTGAACACCCTCAGGAGGCCAATTGGCTCTATTATTGCAGTAAATGCTGCGCAATGAAATTGTCTGAGAAGTTAGTGGTGTTCCTCCTTGTTCTTTTTGGAGGATTGTTTCCTGCCGCGGCCCAAAAGGTCGTTATGTCAGGTTATGTAAAGGAGGCTTCCAGCGGAGAGCCTCTTATCGGAGCAGTCGTTTTTACTGAAGATAAAAGTGTAGGAGTCTCTACCAATTCGTACGGCTATTATTCTCTCCAGATAGAGAAAAAAGAGCAGGTAATAAAGTGCTCCTATTCGGGGTATATTACTGCTGAGACAAAGGTAAACCCCAAAGAATCATTTAGATACGACTTTGGACTTGAAGAAGACCATGAAGTTCTTGAAGCCTCAAAGGTTTTCTCTTCCAGTAAGAGAGAGCAACTGACTGTTCCCCAGCTTGGGAAAGAGTCTGTCAGTGCTGAAGTGATCAAGAAGATCCCTGCCCTGATGGGAGAGGCCGATATAATCAGGGTAATCCAGATGATGCCGGGTGTGCAGACTCCAAGCGAGGGATCTACGGGTTTCAGCGTCCGCGGAGGAGGCATTGATCAGAATCTAATTCTCATGGACGGGGCTCCTCTCTATAATTCAGGCCACTTCCTTGGCTTCCTTTCCATGTTTAATGGCGATGCCGTGAAAAATGCCCACCTCTATAAGGGAGATTTCCCGGCCTCATTCGGCGGCCGACTATCTTCAGTGCTGGAGGTAAGCACTAGAGACGGTAACAACCGTAAGTTCGAAGGGAACGCTTCTATCGGCCTTATTACTTCGAGAGCGGCCGTAGAAGGGCCTATAGTGAAGAATAAGCTATCTTTCATGCTCGCAGGAAGGCGGACATACATGGATGCGTTCTTCCCGCTCTTCGGAGAGAAGATACCTAAGAATACGAGGATGTATTTTTATGACATCAATGGAAAGATAAGTTGGATAGCCGGTCCGATTGACAGGGTCTATCTAAGCGCGTTCAGGGGGAGGGATGTCTTCGGAATGTCGATGGAGGAGTTCGATCTTAATAATATGAGATTCAATTTCGCCAATAATACCCAGACTCTTCACTGGAATCATGTTTTTTCCCCGAAGGTTTTCTATAATTTCTCCCTCTATAATTCTCGCTTTGACGACGGTTTTTATGGGGATCTGAGTTCGGCGGCATGGGATTATACCGCTGTTATAAGGGAGTCCGGAGTGAAAAATGGAATCACTTGGTACATAAATCCTTCCAATACTTTCCAGGCCGGAATCAATCTGGCGTATTATCGGCTCGATCAGGGCGATGTGGTCCCGATTGGCGAGGAATCCATAGTCCAGGCGCTTCACCTTCCGAGAAGCTATGGTCTTCACCCGTCGCTCTATGTCCAAAACGAGCAGAAAATAGGAAAGTTGACTATGAGATACGGCTTCCGGGTCGCCTCTTTCTCATCCCTCGGAGAGGCGGATCAGAAATACTATGATCCACTGACTCATGAACTTACTCATACAAAACACTTTGACTCCCTCGAGCCTATAAAGACATATTTTGGAATTGAGCCGAGACTCTCCGGATCCCTTTCCCTGTCGGATGACCTCTCTTTGAAAGCGGCGTACTCCAGGTCCTTTCAGTATATTCAGCAGGTCCCTATCAGCATCTCCGGTAGTCCGATCGATGCGTGGTTCATATCATCGCCGAATATCCGTCCCCAGCTCTCAGATCAGTTCTCTGCAGGAGTGAACGCACTGTTCCTCAATCAGGCCTTGGAGGTGAGCGCAGAGGCGTTTTATAAGCACAATGAGAATACGATGGATTTCAAGGAAAATCCGGGATTTGTCTTTGACGATGCCGAGAGGGAAGGTCTGCTGAGGTTTGGAAAGTCATATTCATATGGCACCGAGGTTATGCTCAAATACGAATTCGACCGCTTGAGCGGCTGGCTGGCCTATACATGGTCCAAGGCTATTTTCGACATTCCCGAGCTCAATGGAGGAAAGCCTTACCGTTCTCCGCTTAATCATGAGCATTCGGTCAATTTCGTTATGTCCTATGACATCAGCAAGCGGGTCGCACTTTCGACTGACTGGGTTTTCTATAGCGGTGCTCCGACGACCTTCCCGACGGGTAGGTTCTCATATGGAGGATCGTACTCGTCCATCTATTCGTTCAGAAATGAAGATTCCATGCCTCCCTATCACAGGATGGACCTTTCACTTACTTTCAAGAGCCGCCGAAGGGCGGCAGGGCTTCCGGGAGGAAGCGAGTGGAATCTTTCCATATATAATGCATATTCCCGTCATAACGCCTGGTCTCTCGCATTCATGTACAATAGGGAAGAAGATGAGCCGCAGGCTCTCAAGGTTTATTTATTTACGATTGTTCCTTCCATTTCATACAATGTGTATTTCTAAAAATTATTCATTGGTGCTCCTCACTGCTGCAATCGTAGTTCTTGCCGGTTGCAATGAGAAGGTGGATGTCCATACCAAAAGCATGGACAGGACTTTTCTTGTTGTGGAAGCCATGCTGACTGACAGGGCGGATGAGCCCCAGAAAGTCACTCTGTCGAGATCGATTGATTACTTTGAAAAGGAAGTCCCGGCCCCGGTCTCCGGTGCAGAAGTGAAAATTTCCGATGGCATTTCTGATTATCCTTTCACTGAAACTCCGTCCGGGAGCGGATGTTATATTGGTCCGGAAGGGTTCTGCGGCACTCCGGGTACAACGTACAAGCTTTCTGTCGATGCCGAGATTGATTCCGAGAAGAACCATTATGAAGCGGAGTCGACAATGGTCGAAAGAGGATTTGACCTCACCGATATTGACTATATGTATGGGGGGAATGAGAAAATGAACATTGACAGCCTTTGGTTGGTTGCAATGTGGGGCAAGGATTATCCTATTACCAGTTATTATTTTCTCGGGATTGATCTCAACGGGACCAGATTCCCTCTCGAGCTCTCTGAAGTTATCGACGATAAGTATTTTGCAGGCCAGGATGTGGTCTGTTTCCCGGTGAAGACAATGAGCCAGACAGCAATGGTTCAAAAGCAATACGGAGAGTGCGGGAAGTATCTTGAAAGGGGAGATGTAATTACTTTCACCGTTTATTCCATCCCCAAAGAGTATTTTGAGTTCTTTATGGGGTTCATTTCCAACAGTGTCGGTTCGGCAATCCCGCTGCTCCAATCTCAGCCTGCAAATTGCCCTACAAATATCAAAGGAGGAGATGCTGTAGGCTTCTTTGCCGCCTGTTCTACCTCTTCTGCATCGGTTACAATCGAGGATCCCTTGCGTCCTTACTACAAAAAAGCCCTTCCCTTGCCATAGAGGCTTTAGACTCTTTTAACTATTTGAAATATAATATTTGAAACAAAATAGTTTCTGGCTATAACATTTTTGTTAATAGCCTTCGCAGGCCGTTTTTGTTACCAGTCCGGAGAGAGTGAAGCCGAAAATTGCAGTGATATGGACAAGCGATCCGTTGATGACAGCCTTGCCATTCATAGGCTCGTTTTCAGATAGTGAAAGAGAACCTTTATTCTCCAAAACTTCCTCGTCGTAGACACATAAAAAATCCTTCTCCGGAAGAATTCCGCTCTTTCTGAATTTCTTTCTGAGGGCGGCTCCAAGAGGGCAGCCCCGAACCTCCCAAAACGATGCGACTCTCACTTTTGTCGGATCCATTTTAAGAGCCGCTCCCATCGAAGAGAAGAAAGTTGCTTTGGACGCTGACGCAGCAAGTATCAGTTCGGCCTTGTCTTTAAGGGTATCGATACAGTCTATGACAAAGTCGTAGCTGTCAAGATCAAACTCTCCGGCCGTTTCTTTGCTGAATACTTGTCTTATAGCTATGATTTCAGCCCCAGGATTGATCTCCATGAGCCTTTCCTTTAGCACATCCACCTTTACCCTGCCAACGGTCTTTGTCGTCGCCATAAGCTGCCTGTTGACGTTGGATTCCGCAACCAAATCGGGATCTACTATGGTCAGATGGCCGATTCCGTTTCTGACAAGGCCTTCAGCGCACCAGCTGCCTACTCCGCCTACTCCGAAAATGATGACTTTGACTGCCGAAAGCCTCTCAAAATTGTCCTCTCCGATAAGAAGAGCTATCCTGCTATTGTACTTTCCCGAAAATAAATTGTCCATAACAAGACAAACATAATTAAAAATCCGGTATTTTTATGTAAGTTTGCCAAAATTAAGCACATTTATCTATGCTTTCCAGTCTAATTGAAAAATATATATGGCTTCTTCAGGAGTTGACAGATGCCGGAGAGGAGGGAATGTCTTTGGATGAGATAGTAAAGGAATATCAGGAACGCTATGATTCTGCATATCCGAGAAGGACTTTCAATAATCATCGTGCATCTATTGAGGAGGTTTTCGGTATCAAGATCGGGTGCGATCGAAGCACAAACAGATACTTTATCGACGAATATGCCATAGACAAAAGGCAGACGGTTCAGTGGCTTATCAATACTTTTTCAGTCAACAGCCTGCTTTCGCTAGGAAAAGAGCGTCTCGGAGGAAGGGTCCTTGTTGAAGATGTACCCTCGGGACATAGGTTTCTGACGAAGGTAATGACCGCCATGATGGAGAATAAAGTGATCTCGATTACTTATTGCAAATATTCAAGTAGTACTCCGGAAGTGCTTAATATTTATCCGTATGCAGTCAAGGAATACGAAAAGAGGTGGTACCTCATCGGTTATTGCGTAGAAAGAAAAGCACTGCGTCTTTACGGTCTGGACAGGATAAGGAGCATCAAAGAAACCGGCGATACTTTTGTATACCCCAAAGACTTCAATGCAAGGGAAAAATTCGTAGTGAGCTTTGGCCCTTATCTACCTGAAGGAAAACCTCAAATAATAAGGCTTAAAGCCTATGGTACTGAGGCGCTTTATCTTAAGGATCTTCCTCTTCATGAGAGTCAGACCCTCGTATCCTCGGACGATGAGGGAAGTATCTTCCGACTCTATTTGATTCCGACAGAGAATTTCGTGATGGAGCTTTGCAAACTGGGCTCAAGGATAGAGGTCCTGGAGCCTGTATCTCTTCGAAATCGGGTTATCGATGAGCTGACTAAAACTTTAGATATATATAGGTAAAATGAAGTTAATTAATTATTTAAATGCGCTGGCAATAGTATTTTGTGCCGCTTCTTGCAGTATGAAACCACAACAAGGTTATATTGGCCCCTCCGAGATTACGGTGCAGGACGGGAAAATGTCCCCGGAAGTTCTGCTTTCTCTCGGGCGACTTTCGGATCCCCGGCTTTCTCCCGACGGAAAGAAAATTCTTTACGGAGTGAGCTATACCTCCATTAAAGATAATCGAAGCGTAAGGAATCTGTTTTTCTCTCCTCTCGATGGAGGAAATAAAGTCCAACTTACATTCGACGGAAAAAGCATTTCCTGCGCTCGTTGGTCTAAGGATGGAAACAGCGTCTATTTTATCCAGGGTGGACAGATTTATAAAGCTCCTTTCAAAGCGGTAAAGCTCGGGAAGAAGGTGAAAATCAGCGATGTCCCTGAGGGAATAAGTGAATTCGAATTCTCTCCCGATGAAAGTCAGATTATGTATGTAAGTTCAGTAAAAAGTGCAGTCCAGACTCCTTCCGACAGCGATCCTGCCCTCGACAAGGCTACAGCCTATGCTACAGAGGATCTGATGTATCGCCATTGGGATCATTGGGTTGAGACGATCGACCATACTTATATCTGCCCTGCTGGCGGCGGTATGATTACCAAGGACAGGTCCCTCGACATTTTAGGAGGCCCCGATGTCCTTTATCAGCTCCCTAACGGACCTTTCGGCGGTATTGAGCAGCTTTCATGGAGTCCGGACGGACGATATGTCGCTTATTCCTGCAAAAAACTTACTGGAAAAGAATACGCCTTTTCCACTAATACAGAGATATTTATCTATTGCATCCTTACCGGAGAGACTACGAAGATCTCAGATGGCGGCGGATATGATACCGACCCGGTGTGGTCTCCGGACGGCAAGGCGATAGCCTGGCTCCATATGGAGCGGGACGGTTATGAGGCAGATAAGACTGACCTTTTCCTTGCAGAGCTCAAAAGCGAAGAAGAAGGGGAGGGTCAGACATCGAATCCCGCTGCCCTTAATATTCGAAATCTCACTTCCGGATTTGCCTATAACGTTGCCGGCCCGGTCTGGGCTGAAGACAGCAAGTCCATATATTTCAACTCATTAGTTGAAGGGCTTCAGGGTATTTTCAATATCCGTACGGACAATAATGTCCCCGGAGAGCAGGGACTTACCCGTTTGACTCCGGACGGAGCTTGGTTCGATTTCGGATCTCCTTTTGCCGTATTGGAGGATGGAACTCTTCTCGCTACTTACTGCAGCATGGATTTCCCGACAGAGATTGTAGCTGTAAAAGATGGAGAATTCAAGGCCGTTACATCCGAAAACGCCCATATCCTTTCTCAGCTGAAGGGCCATAAGACCGAGATGAGAAAGGTAAAGACTGTGGACGGAAAGGATATGCTCACCTGGGTTCTTCTCCCTCCCGATTTCGACTCTACAAAGGTCTATCCGGCAATTGAAATCTGCCTCGGAGGCCCTCAGGGGACACTTTCTCAGGGATGGTCCTACCGTTGGAACTATTGCCTCATGGCCAATCAGGGATATGTCGTAGTCCTTCCTAACCGCCGCGGAACGACCGCCTTCGGTCAGCCTTGGTGCGAGCAGATCAGCGGCGACTATATCGGCCTCAATATGCAGGACTATCTCTCTGCCGCCAAGATGATAAAGGCCGAGCCTTATGTCGGGAAACTTGCCGCGTGCGGGGCCAGCTACGGAGGATACAGCGTCTATTATCTTGCCGGAATCCATGGAGACATCTACGACTGCTTCATCGCGCATGCCGGTATCTTCAATGAGGAGCATATGTACATGACAACGGAGGAAATGTGGTTCCCCAACTGGGATAACGGCGGTATTCCGGAAGAGTATGCTTATGAGCCCGGCCAGATCGGTCCGAAAGGTGACGGAAAGACCTTTGGAGGCATTCAGCAGGCCGGTTCTCCATGGAGTACGTCTCCCAAAGCCGTACGCCATTATTCCAATTCTCCCCATACCCTTGTGAAGAACTGGCACACTCCTATTCTCTGTATCCACGGCGGAAACGATTTCAGGGTCCCTTACGATGAAGGAATGGCAGCATTCAATGCAGCCCAGATGATGGGCGTTCCTTCTAAACTCATCGTTTTCCCGGACGAGAACCACTGGATTCTCAAGCCGCAGAATGCTCTTTACTGGCACCGCAGCTATTTTGAGTGGCTGTCGCGTTGGCTGTAATCAAGAGATTTTGCTATAGTCTTTGACCTGATACCTGTCTTTTCTGAGTTCTTCGAGAAGGCAGGTATTTTTTGCGCTTGTTAGCGAAGGATCATCGTCGAGGATATGAGCAGCGTAGTTTCTGGCATCTGATAGAATGAGACCGTCGCGGGCGAGAGAAGCGATATTGAGTTTTATCGGGAGTCCGGACTGCTGTGTGCCTTCAAGGTCGCCGGGACCGCGCATTTTCATGTCTTCCTCGGCGAGGACGAATCCGTTCTCAGTGGAGCAAAGAAGATCCAGGCGTTTCTGGCTTTCCTTTGATACTTTCTGACCCTTCATAAGGATGCAATACGATGATTCAGAGCCTCTTCCGACGCGTCCTCGAAGCTGGTGAAGCTGGCTTAGACCGAATCTCTCGGCGCTTTCAATGACCATTACAGAGGCATTGGGGACGTCAACGCCGACCTCAATGACAGTAGTTGATACGAGGATATCAGCCCTGCCGGCTGCAAAGGCGCTCATATTGAAGTTCTTCTCTTCGCTCGTCTGACGGCCATGGACTATTGCAACTTTATATTTTGGCAGCGGGAATGCCTCTACGATCTCTTCGTAGCCTTTTTCGAGGTTCTGGTAATCCAGCTTTTCGCTTTCGAAAATAAGCGGATACACTACAAAAATCTGCCTTCCAAGGGCAATCTGATCCCTCATGAACTTATGGAGAGCCATCCGCTTGTTCTCGCCGAACTGATTGGTTATTACGGGCTTTCTCCCGGGAGGCATCTCGTCGATTACAGATACGTCGAGATCTCCGTAAAGTGTCATTGCGAGTGTTCTCGGAATAGGCGTTGCCGTCATTACAAGTACATGCGGGGCAACTCCTCCAGCTCCTTTATTCCATAGTTTTGCCCTCTGCTCTACTCCAAAACGATGCTGCTCGTCCACTACCGCGAGCCCTAGATTCTTGAAGGCTACCGTATCTTCAATCAGGGCATGAGTCCCGATAATAATCCCGATAGATCCGTCCAGAAGACCGGAATGAATCTCGCGGCGGGCTTTTACTCCTGTCGCTCCGGTAAGAAGCACGACTTTAACTCCCGTTGGCTCGAGGTATCTGGAGACATTTGCAAAATGCTGTTCTGCAAGTACTTCCGTTGGAGCCATTATGCATGCTTGATAACCGTTTCCGACGGCGATAAGGGACGAAAGTACCGCAACCATTGTCTTGCCGCTGCCTACGTCTCCCTGGAGGAGCCTGTTCATCTGGCGCCCGCTTTTCATATCTTCCCGAATCTCCCGGATAACCCTCTTCTGCGCACCTGTCAGCTGGTACGGAAGGGAGTTATAGCATAGATTGAAGGCCTCTCCGACACGGTTCATTTGGATTCCCGTCTCGATTCTTGAGCGTACATATTTCTGCTTCAGAAGGGATAGCTGGAGGAGGAATAGCTCTTCGAATTTAAGCCTGTAGGAGGCCTTTGCAAGGGAATTCTGGTCAGTAGGGAAGTGTATCTGGCGGAGAGCGAAAGAAAGCGGCACGAGACCTTTTTCCTTCAGGATGTAATCGGGAAGCGAGTCTTTAAGGGTAGGAAGGACCATATCGAGGGCGCTGGCAACGAGTTTTGCCATTACCTTGCCGGTAATGCCCCCGTTTTTCAACTTTTCCGTGCTGGCATAGACTCCGGAAAGACCGCCTTTCGCTGACACGTCGGGATCATCGACTTCCGGGTGGACAAGGTTGATACGGCCGTTGAAGACGGAGGGCTTGCCGAAGAATACAAACACCCTTCCTACGACTAGTCTTGTGACCATCCATTTTATCCCCTTGAAGAACACTACCTCAATCTCTCCGGAATCATCCTCAACAATGGCGCTGAGCCTGTTTACGGCCCCTTTTGGAGCAGAGGAGGGATCAAGGGTGTCTCCCTTCTTACCGAGCAGTTTGACGGACTTTACGGCAGCTTTTATCTGAATATAGGCCTGGTCAGGGACAATGTCGGCGATACGATGGAAGGAAGTGCGGTCGATGTATCTGAAAGGATACTGACTCAGCAGGTCGCGGACAGTCTCTATCTCCAGTTCGCTCTTGAGGAGTGCGGCCCTTCTCGGTCCGACCCCCTGGAGATACTGTATGTTCATGTCCATCATCCCGCTGATAATTTTTACCATACAATTATACGAAAAAATTGCGGAATATCGTTAAATTTGCATTCTGTATGGATAAACTGACGATAAATAACGATGAATTCTTCGCTTCTGTGCGTCAGATGCTTTCAGCCGGTCATGATGTTACCATCCCGGTCAAAGGATATAGCATGCTCCCGTTTATCAGGGGTGGGAAGGATCTTGTCGTCCTCCGCTCTCCGGGGGAGGTGAAAAAAGATGATATCGTCCTTTTCCATATAGGGCCGGAATTCGGCGGTCGTTATGTGATGCACCGCATTCTATCCCGCGATGGCAAGAAACTTGATATAATGGGCGACGGCGTGCCGAAAAACCACGAATATGTGACTGTCGAGAGCGTTGTCGGAAAGGCTGTCAGCATTATCAGGGACGGGAAGCATCCGGTGGACCCGTATTCCGACAAAGAACTCCGTAAGGTCCATGCCTGGCAGCGCCTGTTGCCGCTGAGGAGGTACATCCTCTTTGCCTACAGGCACCTCCCGTGGAACAGGAAATGGTTGAAAGAAAATAAATAGAACACAATATGAAAATCAAAGAAGGATTCATTCTGAGAACAATCTGCGGTCAGAGTGTAGTCTCCGCTGAAGGCTCCGCCAATGTCAATTTCTCCAAGCTTGTGAGTCTCAATGAGACCGCAGCCTATCTTTTCGAGAATCTCGTTGGTAAGGAATTCGACGCCTCCGTGATGGCAGATCTTCTTACTGAATCTTACGAAGTCGACAGGGAAACAGCCCTTGCCGATTCGGAGAAACTGATTGAACAGTGGCAGGGTGCCGGTATAGTGGAATAACTGTCGAGAGACTTCTCGAACTCGTTCGTTCGGGGCTCCATGGAGGGGCTCCGAATCCCTCTCTTTTCACTGAAGACACCGATTGGGAGTCTTTATACAGGCTTGCCCATGACCAGACAGTTGTCTGTCTCGCTTCAGAAGGAATAGACCGCCTGCCTTCCTCCTCACTCCCGAAAGATGAGACCCGGCTCGATCCCTTTGTCGGCGACACATTGATGACGGCAAGCCGTAATTCTCTTCTCAACAGCTTCATTCCCAAGTTGTTCCATCGTCTCGAAGGTACGGGAGCAGTGCTCGTGAAAGGGCAGTCATTAGCTCCTTTCTATCCTTCTCCGATGAAGCGGCAGCCGGGGGATATCGACATCCTCCTTATGGATGAAGGCTATCAGGAGGCCAAGAAGCTGCTTCTTCCAAAGGCATCGAAAGTAGAGGAAGAAGTGGTGGAGATACTCCATCAGGGCCTTTTTTACGGGTCGGTTGAAGTAGAGCTCCATGGAAGGATCAGTACAGGGATGTCGAGAAAGCTCGACAAGAAGCTTCTGACAATCCAGAAACGGATGTTCTCAAGGCCTGAAAGAACCTTTGTGGAGATAGGAGGAGAGGATATTCCCGTTCCTGACCAGAATTTCAACGCTCTCTATATTTTTATCCATTTTCTCCAGCATTACTGGTCGTCGGGACTCGGTCTGAGACAGATAGTGGACTGGGCCGTCTTCTTGAGAAAAAACAATAATCTCATTGACCTTCAGGCCTTGCGGTCGGACCTTGAAGATCTCTCCCTGATGAGGCTGTGGCGCTCTTTCGGCTGCTTTGCCGTTGAGTATCTTGGGTTCAGCAAGAGGGATATTCCCTTTTATGACGGAAGATATTCGGGCAAAGGCGAGAAGATTCTTTCGTATCTTCTGAGCGTCGGGAATTTCGGGAAATTGGAGGGGAGAAAGGATAATTCCGACATGCCGGTGCTTTTAAGGAAAATGGATTCATTCAGAAGAAAGGTTGCGGGTGACAGGCTTCGTCACTTCGGCACCTTCCCAGGGGAGTCTCTCCGCTTCTTCTTCGGGGCGTTCGGTTACGGAATCAAGAGATTGACTGACACTATTTAGGAATTGACTATGGCGGCTACTATCAAAGATTATTTCAGATGGCTGTATTCTCACTCCAAAGGGGTGAGAAGGCGAATTGTCCTGAATATCGTCCTAAGCGGAGTGAGCATTCTTCTCAATCTCTTCTTTATCTATCTCTGTAAGAAGCTCGTCGATATTGCCACCGGGGTCTTCGACGGCAGCATCTGGCTCTATACTTCTGTTGTGTTGGTAGTTGTCCTTCTGAGGCTTGTAGTCAATGCTATGAATACCAGGCTTGAGAGCCTTACCAACTCAAAGATGAACTTCATCATCAGAAGCCGTATCTACTCGGATATTCTCCAGGCGGAATGGTTTGGTAAGGATAAGTATCATTCAGGAGATACTCTCAACCGCCTTGAAACCGATGTTTCGACAGTGACAAATGTCATCTGTTCAGACTCGCCTCAGATAGTCTCAACCTTGTTCCAGCTGGCTGCAGCCCTTGTTTTCATGTGCACCATGGACTGGCGTCTGGCTCTGATTCTGCTTATTATCACCCCTGTTTTCGTCGGTCTCAGCAAGGTCTTCTACAGCCGCCTCCGCGCTATGACAAGAACTATCCGCGACACCGAGAGCAAGGTCCAGAGCCACCTCCAGGAAAGTATCCAGCACCGGGTAGTCATCAGGTCCATGGAGAATGAAGATATGATGGAGAACCGCCTGGAGAACCTCCAGAACGAGGAGTATTCTCAGGTAAAGGAGAGGACAAAGCTAAATATTATAGCGCGGACAATCGTTTCGGCATCATTCCAGTTCGGATACATAGCCGCATTCCTTTGGGGAGTTTTCGGTATCATGCACGGAAACCTCACTTATGGTATCATGACCGCATTCCTCCAGCTCGTCGGACAGATCCAGCGTCCTATGGTCAATCTGACCCGTCAGATTCCTGCATTTATCAATGCTACAGCTTCGATAGACCGCCTGATGGAGCTCGAGGAAGGGCCGAAGGAGGAGAGCGGAGAAAGCATAATGATGGATTCGCCTCTCGGGATCAAGGTGGAGAATCTTACTTTCCGCTATCCGGATGGTGAAAAAGATGTCCTGAAGGACCTCTCTTTCGATTTCCCGCCTCTTTCCAAGACAGCTATAGTCGGTGAAACCGGAGTCGGAAAGAGTACTCTCATCAGACTGATGCTTTCTCTCCTCAAGCCGACTTCCGGGACTGTGTCTTTGTATAATTCCAGTGAGTCAATGCAGGCTTCTCCTCTTACAAGGTGCAATATAGTCTATGTCCCTCAGGGAAATACTCTTTTCAGCGGTACGATTCGCCATAATCTGATGATAGGAGACCCCGAGGCTGACGAAGAGAAGATGCTGTGGGCCCTGAAGGCCGCCCAGGCAGATTTTGTGTTTGATCTTCCAGACGGACTCGATACGGTCTGCGGGGAGAGAGGGACTGGCTTGAGCGAAGGACAATCGCAGAGGATCGCTATTGCAAGAGGACTTCTCCGTCCCGGAAATATTCTTCTTTTCGACGAGTTCAGTTCTTCCCTGGACCCGGAGACAGAGGACAGGCTCATAAAAAATATCACCGAACTTGCTTCTGGCAAGACGATGATATTCATTACCCATAGGGAAAGAATCGCAGAGTTCTGCGACCGCGAACTGAAACTCTAGTCTTCTCCGTGGAGAATGTCGTATTTCTCGCGGCTCCTGTAGATATCGATAGCAGTATAAATCGAGCACATCATCGAATGGGGATCCGCCTCGTCGCGTCCGGCCATTTCGTATGCCGTACCGTGATCGGGAGATGTCCTCACGATAGGAAGTCCGGCGGTAAAGTTTACTCCGCTTTCGAATGATAGGGCCTTGAATGGAGCCAGACCCTGGTCGTGGTACATTGCAAGGGTGGCGTCGAAGCGGCTGTAATTGCCCATTCCGAAGAATCCGTCGGGGGAGTAGGGACCGAATGCGAGAATGCCCTCATTTACGGCTTCCATAACAGCGGGAAGGATGATATTCTGCTCCTCGTCGCCGAGGAGGCCTCCGTCTCCGCAGTGGGGGTTGAGGCCGAGTACGGCGATTTTAGGCTCGATGATGCCGAAGTCCCTCTGGAGAGAGGCTTTCATCAGACGCAGCTTGGAAAGAATCTTCTCTTTCGTGAGGCTCTCGGCCACTTTCTTTAGGGGAATATGTCCTGTGACAACTCCGATCTTGAGGCGGTCGCTGCACATTACCATAGTTACGTCATCAACCCCGAATTCCTTCTCCAGATACTCTGTATGTCCGGTGTAGCCGAAACCCTCATTGACCATCGCCCTCTTGTTAATCGGGGCGGTGACAAGGACGTCGATATAGCCTTTCTTGATATCCTCAACTGCGCACTGGAGGGACCTGATTGCGCTTTTTGCTGATTCTGCAGTAGCCTGCCCCGGCTCGACATATATATTGTCAGGAAGGCAGTTTACGATGTTGATCCTTCTCTGGTGGACATCCTTTGCAGAAGAGATGACATTGGTGTCCATCTGATCGATATTGTGGATCAGTTTGCGATAGAAGCCGAAAAGCTTGGAGGATCCGTAGATAACGGGAGTGAAAGACTCCAGTATTCTCGGGTCTGAGAGAGACTTGATTATGACTTCATATCCTATTCCGTTTCCGTCGCCTTGAGTAATTCCGACGACGAGTTTTCTCTGGTTTTGCATATCTAAAACAATTGTTCTTCTTTTTCGGTATATCCGGTATCCTCCGGGAGATTCTCCCCGTGGTAAGCTTCTACCGCAAGGGTGTCGCACCTCTCGTTCTCAGGATGACCGGCATGGCCTTTCAGCCAGTGGAAGCGGACAGTGTGACGGCGGAAGACTTCGTCGAAGCGAATCCAGAGGTCCATATTCTTCTTCCCCTTGAATCCCTTTCTCTTCCAACTCTCGAGCCAGCCTTCATTTATTGCTTTCACAACATATGAAGAATCGCTCCAGACCTCCACTTCAGCATGCTCCCACTTTATGGCTTCCAGCCCGACAATCACTGCGAGAAGCTCCATCCTGTTGTTGGTCGTAAGGCGGAATCCTCCTGACATCTCCTTGACAGCCAAGCGCTTCTGACCGTCGACGAGAATCTCACACTTCATCACAACGCCATACCCTCCGGGACCGGGGTTGCCGCTGGCGGCTCCGTCTGTATAGAGATATATCGGACTTTTCTTATCCATACGGATACAAAGGTAATGAAATATTTTTTTGCTTTACTTATGTAAAATAAGTATTTTTGCACGAATATACGCGCGTGTTATTTATGAAAAAGATATTAATCCCATTTACAGTCCTCGCTCTTTCAATCGCAGTTTCTTCATGCGATCACCAGACCTGGAAAAACATCAACTATCTTCAGGATATTGATGAGACGACAACAACCAAGATGCCGGTGAATAACGGCATTATTATTCAGCCTCAGGATCAGCTGTCCATAATTGTTACAAGCCGTCGTCCTGATCTTGCCGCTCCGTTCAATCTTCCTATCGCCAGCACGTATGCAGGAGGAGAAAATATCTCGTCGGCTCAGCATCTTTCCGGCTATACGGTAGACAACAGCGGTGAGATTAATTTCCCATCGCTCGGAAAGATCAAGGTATCAGGAATGAACCGCTGGCAGCTTCAGGAAGAGATTTCAGACAGGCTATCGTCTACGGGTCTCCTCAAAGATGCCATAGTTACTGTCGAGTTCATGAACTTCAAGATCTCAGTCCTCGGCGATGTCACACGTCCCGGAACATATACAGTCACCAGCGACAAGATTACCATCTTCCAGGCTATTGCTCTAGCCAGCGACCTTACGGTCTACGGACAGCGCGACAACATAAAAGTCGTCCGCGAGCAGAACGGAAAGAGGCAGGTATTCGTCCTTGATCTGAGGGACTCGAACGTCTTTAATTCTCCTGCCTATTATCTTCAGCAGAACGATGTCGTTTATGTGACTCCAAACGAAGTAAGGGCCGGACAGTCCACCATCAACGAAAACTACTTCAAATCCGGAAGCTTCTGGATTTCAGTTGGTTCTATTGCAATTACGGTTACTAACCTTATCATAACCATCCTCAGAAAGTAAATTATCATGGCAGATAATCAGTACAATAACCCATCTCAGGCAAATCAAACAGAAGAACAGCCCTCTCTTCAGCTATCCGACCTTTGGGAGCTGGTATGGAACCATAAATGGTGGTATGTCTTTTCTGTTCTCGCAGCTCTATTCATTGCCGGATTCTATCTCTACAAGACCCCGAAAGTCTACTCCAGGACAGAGAAAGTCATAGTGGACGAAGACTCTCAGAATGCTATGATGAGAGATCTTACTTCTTTCTCCGGAAGTTACAGGCGTTATTCTCAGGGTACGAATGTAGACAACGAGATTGAAGCTTTCACATCCCCTGACCTTATGGAAAGGGTCGTTTCCCGTCTCGGGCTGGAAGTCCAGTATGTGGACGATCAGTTCATGAGGGTGCGGGAGATGTACAAGAACACTCCGGTTGAGATGCATGTTCTGGAAAACAGCAGTTCGTCTTTCTCATTCATACTCTCTAAAACCGGTAAAGAGTCATTCCAGCTGAAGGATATCCGTATCGCCGGAAGGGAGCTCGAAGGGGAGAAGATCGAAGGAGTCCTTGGGGATACTCTTACTACTTCATTCGGAAAGCTTTTGTTCACTCCGACAAGCTACATAGACTCTTGGGGACACAATATCCTCGTTTCATGGGTCAATGCCAAGGCGCGTGGAAAGGCTTATTGCTCAAGACTTTCCGCTTCTCTTTCGAGTAAGCAGTCGTCGGTGATGGTCCTCTCGTTCAGGGATGTGTTCCCCAACAGGGCGGAGAGCGTTCTAAGCACCCTTCTCGACATTTACAACGAGGACTGGATGAACCTTAAAAACACGTCAGCCCGCAACACCTCGGTATTTATCAATGAGCGACTGAATGTCATCGAGCATGAACTCGGCGGCATCGAAGGAGAGCTCAAAGCCTACAAGCAGCAGCACCAGATTACCGATGCCGAGTCTGCCGCACAGGCTATCCTCCAGCAGTCGAGCGCTTATTCCGCTCAATCCTTTGAGACTTCAAAGCGCCTCGAGATCGCCCAGTACATAAAGAACTGGATCAACGATCCAGCCCACTCCAACGACCTCATACCTGTGAATATGGGAATGCAGAGCCCCAATGTGGAGGCTCAGATTGCCGACTACAACAAGGCCTACCTCGAAAGGGACAGACTCCTTGCCCTCTCAAGCGATTCCAACCCTCTTGTACAGGACCTCAACGTTACTTTGGAGGCGTATAAAGTCGCTATCAACCGCTCTATCGACAACTTGATTTCGACCCTCAATCTGGAGGTCAACAAGATTAAAGCCCAGGAACGTGAAATCATGGGTCGACTGACTTCTACTTCAGGGGAGCAGCTGGAACTCCTCGGCATCGAACGTCAGCAGATGGTCAAGCAGCAGCTCTACATCTTCCTTCTCCAAAAGAGGGAGGAGAATGAGCTCCAGAGCCTTCTCACAGTCGGTAATACCCGCCTTATCCAGAAGCCTACCGGCGGCGGCAGTCCGATCGCTCCGAACAAGATGATGATTCTTCTCGTAGCGCTTATACTCGGTTTCGGCATTCCGTTCGCTATTTTCTATATCATGAAGATAATGGACAATTCCGTCAAGGGCAGGAGCGACCTTTCCCGTCTTTCGGTTCCGTTCCTTGCCGAGATTCCTCAGCTTGGACTTGAGGGTAATTATTGGCAGAAAATAAGAGCGAACAAGTACGACGAAAAGCATACCCGCATCCTTGTTCAGAGCGGCAAGAGAGATATGATCAACGAGGCGTTCCGAGTTCTCAGGACCAATCTCGATCTTATGATGCATTCTGAAGAGGGAGACTCCAAAGTCATTATGCTGACTTCGTTCAATCCCAATGCTGGAAAGACCTTCACTATTCTCAATCTGGCCGCTTCGATGGCTCTGAAGAATTCCAAGGTTATTCTCGTCGACCTCGACCTCAGAAAGGCTACTCTGTCGAAGGCTCTTAATATGAATAATACCGGAGTGGCGGCTTATCTGAATGGAAAAGACAACAACCTTGCGGAGCACATTCAGCCTGTTACCGAGAATCTGGATCTGCTTCCTGTCGGATCCCTTCCTCCGAATCCCGCCGAGCTTCTCGTTTCAGACAAGTTCAAGGGAATGGTTGAGATGCTGAAAAAGCAGTATGACTATGTATTCCTCGACTGTCCTCCTCTCGATGTTGTCGCAGATACTTCAATCATCGCTTCCGCTGCGGATATTACGATATTCATCCTCCGTGCAGGCCTCTTCGATAAGAGAGGAATTCCTGTCGTTGAGGAGATCTATCAGGGCGACAGGTTCTCCAGGATGGCCATTATCCTCAATGGCGTAGAAGCATACCACAGAGGCTATGGACATGGTTACGGCTATGGTTACGGCTACGGTTATGGCTACGGCTATGGTTACGGATCAACATCTGACGAGAAAGAATAAGTGATGTTTTCGCTGTTTGAAAAGAAACAATCGATTGTCGGGAGCGGCCTTCTTCAAGGAGCTGTCGACAATCACTGTCATATACTCTACGGTCTCGACGACGGGGTCAAGACGGTGGAGGAGTCTCTGAGCATTCTCCAGTGGCTTGAGGAGCACGGCGTCAGGAAGGTCTGGTTCACCCCTCATGTAATGGAGGATGTTCCCAATGCGACGGAAGGAATCTTGGCCCGATTCAATGAGCTCAAGGCTGTCTACAAGGGCGGCTTGGAACTCGATGTCGCCGCCGAGTACATGATGGACAACATCTATGAGGAGAGGCTTGCCGCGAAGGATCTTCTAACCCATGGAGACGATACCGTCCTTGTCGAGACCTCGACCTGGGCTCCTCCCATTGACCTTTGGGGAACACTGGACAGCACAATGGCTGCCGGCTACAGGCCCCTTATCGCCCATCCGGAGAGATACAGGTACATGGATTATAAAGACTACTTGAGACTCCACAAGATGGGCTGCCTTCTCCAGCTCAATCTGCCATCCATAGTCGGCTTCTATGGAGAGACGGCCATGAGGAAAGCTGAATATCTTCTCGAAAAGGGATGGTACTGCCTCAGCGGATCGGATTGCCACCGCTTCAAGGCGATAAAATCCCAATATGACCAGATTGTGCTCAAAAAGAATGTTGTCAAGGCCCTTGAGAAGATCATGGGCGAATATGAACAGGCATAATTTCTATGAATGTTTTGGTAACCGGAGCCAACGGACAGCTCGGCACAGAAATGCGAAATGTCTCGTCAGGTGGTGATGACAGGTATATCTTCACAGACGTTTCCAGCCCTAAAGGGGTAGATACGGTCTATCTTGATATTACCAACGTCGATGCTGTCCGCTTGATAGCTGAGTCGGAAAAAGTTGATGTGATTGTCAATTGCGCTGCTTATACCAATGTAGACAAGGCGGAAGATGATTATGCTACGGCTGATCTTCTCAACCATGTCGCTGCCGGGAATCTGGCAAAAGTGGCAGCTGAAAGGGGTGCGGCGTTGATTCATATTTCGACTGATTATGTATTTCAGGGCGACAGAAGCATCCCTTGCCGCGAGGACTGGCCGACCGAGCCTCTCGGAGTCTATGGAGTGACCAAGCTCCAAGGGGAGAAAGCAGTTCTGGCATCCGGGTGTAAATACCTGATTTTCAGGACAGCATGGCTTTACTCTCCGTACGGCAAGAACTTTGTCAAGACTATGCGCTCGCTGACGGCGGAGAAAGATTCTCTCAGTGTAGTCTTCGATCAGGTCGGTACCCCAACCTATGCCAAGGACCTGGCAACGCTTATTTTCAAGGTTATTCAGGAGCGTATGCTAGACAAGACGGGTATTTATCATTTCTCTGACGAAGGCGTCTGCTCCTGGTACGATTTCGCTTGCGCCATAAGGGACCTTTCCGGCAATGTCTGCGATATCCGTCCCTGCCACAGCGACGAGTTCCTCTCAAAGACCAGGAGGCCTCATTTCTCCGTCCTTGATAAAACCCTCGTAAAGAAGACCTTCGGAATCACAATTCCTCATTGGTACTCATCTTTGAAAGACTGCATTTCAAGATTATGAATATAATCCAAACTCCAATCCCGGGACTTTTAGTCATCGAACCTCGAGTCTTTACTGACTCGAGAGGCTATTTTTTCGAGTCCTTCAATCTTAGAGAATTCAGAGATAAAGTAGGGGAAATCGACTTTGTCCAGGACAATGAGAGTAAATCCTCTTACGGGGTCCTCCGTGGCCTTCATTTCCAGAAAGAACCCTTTGCCCAGGCAAAGCTGGTAAGGGTTGTAAAAGGCTCTGTTCTCGACGTTGCAGTAGATATCCGTAAGGATTCTCCTACTTACGGGAAACATTTTTCCATAGAGCTTAGTGAAGAGAATCATCTTCAGTTTTTTATGCCTCGGGGATTCGCCCATGGATTCAGCGTCCTTTCCGATGAGGTGATCTTCCAGTACAAGTGCGATAATTTCTATCATCCTGAGGCAGAGGGTGCAATTGCATGGAATGACCCTGATCTCGCGATTGATTGGCGCCTGCCCGCTGATAAAATAATCCTTTCCGAAAAAGACAGTCATCATCCTTCTTTCCGATCATTATGAAAAGAACAATTATCATAACCGGCGGAGCCGGATTCATTGGAAGCCATGTTGTCAGGCTTTTTGTCAATAAGTATCCCGAATACAAGATAATCAATCTGGACAAGCTTACCTATGCAGGAAACCTTGCGAACCTCAAAGATGTTGAGGATAAACCCAATTACAAGTTTGTCAAGGCCGATATCTGCGATTTCGATACAGTGTATAAGCTGGTCTGCGACGAGCATGTTGACGGCATCATCCATCTTGCAGCCGAGTCCCATGTCGACCGCTCGATAAAGGATCCGTTCACCTTCGCAAAGACCAATGTGATGGGTACTCTCTCGCTTCTTCAGGCCGCTAAGCTTTACTGGGAGAGCCTGCCGGAGAAATGGGAGGGTAAACGCTTCTATCATATCTCAACTGATGAAGTATATGGAGCATTGGAAATAACTCATCCTGAGGGGATTGAACCTCCGTTTTCTACCAAGGCCTCGAGCGGGGAGCACCATCTCGCTTACGGGGAGAACTTCTTTACTGAGGACCTGAAATATCAGCCCCATAGCCCCTACAGTGCGGCTAAGGCTTCGAGCGATCATTTTGTCCGTTCGTTCCACGACACCTACGGGATGCCTACAATTGTGACAAACTGCTCCAACAACTATGGCCCTTACCAGTTCCCCGAGAAGCTAATCCCTCTCTTTATCAATAATATCCGCCATCGCAAGCCACTCCCGGTCTATGGTAAAGGCGAGAATGTGCGCGACTGGCTTTATGTAGAAGACCATGCGAGAGCGATAGATCTTATTTTCCATGAAGGAAAGGTCGCAGAGACATATAATATCGGGGGATTCAATGAGTGGAAGAACATAGATCTGATTAAAGTCCTTATCAATACCGTCGACCGCCTTCTTGGCCGTGAGGAAGGAGCTGATATTGACTTGATTACATACGTTACTGACCGTGCCGGCCACGATCTTCGCTATGCAATCGACTCCTCGAAACTCCAGAAAGAACTCGGTTGGGAGCCTTCTCTTCAGTTCGAAGAGGGAATTGAAAAGACAGTCCGCTGGTATCTAGAGAATCAGGACTGGATGGATAATGTCACCAGCGGCGACTATCAGAAGTATTACGAGCAGATGTACAAAGACCGTTAATGTCTTTCTTCTAATCATATGGGGCGTAATCTGTATTTTGGCGTAGCCATTTCACCATACCGGGTTGATCTATGCAATGCCTTGCATGACCGATTCGGTTTTGGCATTTTTCATATGCGCCTCCCGTATGATTCAGACTGCTTCGATCTTAATGACATTAGCCGGAGATGCCATTTTGAAAACAATATCCTTCCTTCCCGGAGGATAGGCGGCCGCTTCTTGATCAAGGGGCTTGAGAAGATCCTTCGCGAAAACGATCCTGAAATTGTGATAGTACCGGAATTTTCTCTACTGACGCTCCAGGTAATCTCTCTTCGCAGAAGGCTCAAGATGGGCTTCAGGATAGTTGTCAGCTGTGATGACTGTATGAAAATGATCGAAGGAGGAGACTATTCCAAGTTCCATAAGTTGATGCGAAAGTTTGTCCCTCCGAGGGTAGACAATCTTATTCTTGTCAATGACAAGGTCACCTCTTGGTATCAGTCTCATTTCGGAAAGGGAGTGTTTTTCCCGATAATCTATGATGAAGCTGTCTTTCGCGGGCGGCTTGAAGCGGCCCTTCCTAGGGCTTCTCAGATTCGAAGGGAAATGGGCCTTGAAGGCAAGAAAGTAGTTGTTTTCGTCGGCCGCCTTATCGAGCTAAAGAGAGTGCCTCTTCTGATGGAAGCTTTTTCCTGTGTCAGGAAAGAAGACGAAGAGCTTGTTGTTATTGGCGACGGGGAGAGTAGGGAAGCGCTTGAGAATCAATCACCTTCGCACTGCACTTTCGTCGGAAGCAAGGGCGGTGAAGAGCTCTATGCATGGTACAATATAGCTGATATTCTGGTACTTCCGAGTAGGATTGAAGCCTTTGGAGCTGTTGTCTCCGAAGCCCTTGCAGCAGGCTGTCCTGCCATCGTATCAGAAGCCGCAGGAGCGACTTGCATGATTCGCGATGGCGAAAACGGAAGCGTCTTCTCTGACGGAAAAGATCTGGAAGAAAAGTTGTCATTCTGGCTCGGAAAGGTAGAGAGAAGGGATATTCTGTCGGTGCGGGATAATCTCACCGGGTACCGGTTCAATGATGAAATTGAAAGGTTGTTCAGTGCAATCTAAAAGATAGAATTATGAATACTGATATAATTAAAACGCAGATACGTCTTTCTGCCGAGAATAAGATGAAAATGCTCGCGGATGATGCCTTGCTGGAGAAGGTAGCATCTGTGGCTCAGATAATTACGGACGCCTACAGGAAGGGGCATAAGACTCTCTGGGCAGGAAATGGCGGAAGTGCGGCCGATGCCCAGCATATGGTCGGAGAATTGGTCAACAAGTTCTGCATGGACCGCCCGGGACTTCCTGCGATGGCCCTTACTGTCGACAGCTCTGTAATGACTTCGATCGGCAATGATTTCTCTTTTGACGAGGTCTTTGCCCGTCAGATACAGGCTTGTGCAGCTGAGGGCGATGTGTTCGTAGGTATTTCTACTTCCGGTAATTCCAAGAATCTTGTAAAAGCCCTCGCTGAATGCCGCAAAAAGGGGGTAATAACAGTCGCTCTTGTAGGGGAGAAGCCGTGCCTTATGGACGGATATGACTTTGTGGTCCATATCCCGTCTACCGAAACTCCGAGGATCCAGGAATGCCAGACTCTCATCGGCCATATCATCTGCTACATAGTAGAACAGAATCTTTTCGGCAAAGCATAGTATGCATACTCTTGATATAATACTTCTGGCTGATTTTCTCTCGGCGCTGCTCCTGGCGGCCTTGATGATACTTCTTATCCTCAAGGTGGCATACAGCAACAGGCTCTTCGATATTCCCAACGAGAGAAAAGTCCATGAAATACCAGTCCCGAGGCTTGGTGGCGTGTCCTTCCTGCCGACCATAGTTGTGGTCTGCACCTTCACGATTGGAGCCATCTACAGCCTTGGACTGACAACAAAGAGTTTCGGAGAAGTCAAGAGTTTTGTCAATCTGACTTATCTTCTTGGCGGGGCAATTCTGCTTTTCATTGTGGGACTGGCAGACGACCTTGCCGATGTAGGATTCAAGATCAAATTTGCCGTGCAGTTCCTTGTAGCTCTTGTCATTGTCGCTTCGGGGATGTATATCCGCAATCTGTACGGCCTTTTCGGCATTCACGAACTGCCGGATTTCGTCGGAATTACATTCACTATCCTTCTTCTGATTTTTATCACAAACGCCATTAATCTCATAGACGGTATCGACGGTCTGGCCTCCGGAATAGTAGCGATTTCTCTCGTCTGCTTCTGCGTCATATACGTTTTCGAGAGAAAATTCGTACCTGCTATGGTCTCTCTAACCACTCTAGGCGCGGTATCTGTCTTCTGGCTCTTCAATATTTTCGGCACTAGAGAAAAGAAGACGAAGCTCTTCATGGGAGACACCGGCTCCCTCCTTCTCGGACTCATCCTTTGTTATCTGATCATCAATCTAGGCAGTTTTATAGGGCATAATGGACCGACTCGCAATACTAAGTATTATGTCATTGCGTTTTCGTCCTTGATGTTACCTCTTCTGGATGTCATCCGTGTGATGGGCTATCGTATCATAAAACATAAGAGCCCCTTCCTTCCGGATATGAATCATATCCATCACCTGCTTTTGAAAACCGGTTTTTCTACGCGGAAAGCATTATTTACCCTTCTTGGAATTGATTTTTTCCTCATTGCATTGAATGCGCTTCTCTGCCGAGTAATCAATGTCAATATTCTTTTCGTCCTCGATATTGCTCTATATTGCCTGTTGATATGGTATATCGATAGCAAAAAGGTCACTGAAACGCTTTGAGATGAATATTCGCCAGTTAAATATGGTCAGAAGTAAGGAGGCTCTCGAGCTTCTTCCGGAAGGGAAACTTCTGATCGATACGATTAATGCCCATTCTTTTGTAACGGCTCAGAAGGATGAGACATTTGCCGAAGCCCTTCTCGACGCTGATGTGTTGATACCGGACGGGATAAGTGTCGTCAAGGCTGCCAAGCTTCTGGGAATGAATAATGCTCCTTCCGAAAAAATTGCAGGAGCGGACCTTTTCGAGTTCGAGATGGAGAAACTTAATCTTCGTGGGGGAAAGTGCTTTTTCATGGGAAGCAGCGAAGGGGTTCTTAGAATGATTCGCGAGCGAGTCGCAAAGGAATATCCATCCATCGAGGTAGGGACTTATTCTCCTCCCTACAAACCGGTCTTCTCCGAAGAAGATAATCGGCTTATTCTCTCAGCTATCAATTCGTTCGATCCGGATCTTCTCTGGATTGGAATGACTGCCCCGAAACAGGAAAAATGGCTCCATGACAACTGGTCCCGTCTCAATATCCATTGTCATGCAGGAGCTATTGGGGCGGTTTTCGACTTTTTTGCCGGTACTGTTCAGCGCGCTCCTTTGAAGTGGCAGAAAGCAGGACTCGAGTGGCTATACAGGTTCATCAAGGAGCCTCGTCGTATGTGGCGCCGAAATCTCATCAGTAATCCGTTGTTCGTCTGGCTGGTTTTTAAGGAGAAACTCGGTCTTCGCCGATAATCTTTTTCCTCAAGGCTGTTCGGTTGTAAATTTGCGCCTTTTATATTATATTTGTTGAGTTTAGCTCTTAAGTGCAAGTAATATGAAAAAAGCGCTGATTACCGGTGTAACGGGGCAGGACGGATCGTATCTGAGCGAATTCCTGCTGGAAAAAGGATATGAGGTCCATGGTGTCATCCGCCGCTCATCGGTGGATTTCCGGGAACGGATAGCCCATCTCGAAGGACATAAGAATTTCCATCTTCATTACGGGGACATGTGCGATTCGATGTCGCTTGTCAAGATTGTCGCCCTTGTCCGTCCAGATGAAATCTACAATCTGGCTGCCCAGAGCCATGTACAGGTGAGTTTCGATGCTCCGGAGTTCACTGCCAACGCCGATGCCGTAGGAGTGCTGAGAGTGCTGGAGGCGGTACGTGCTGCAGGACTCGAAAAGAGCTGCCGCATCTATCAGGCATCAACATCCGAGCTTTACGGCAAGGTCGAAGCCGTACCCCAGAATGAGGATACTCCCTTCCATCCATACAGCCCCTATGCAGTTGCAAAACTATATGGCTACTGGATTATTAAAGAGTATAGGGAGGCCTATGGAATGTACTGCTGCTCAGGTATTTTGTTTAACCATGAATCCGAGCGCCGCGGCGAGACCTTCGTCACCAGGAAGATAACCCTTGCAGCCGCAAGGATAGCTCAGGGGAAGCAGGATAAGCTTTATCTTGGCAATATGTCTTCTCTGAGGGACTGGGGTTATGCCAAAGACTATGTAGAGTGCATGTGGATGATACTCCAGCAGGAAAAACCGGATGATTTTGTCATCGCGACCGGTGTCCAGCACAGTGTCCGTGAGTTCTGCTATCTTGCCTTCAAGCGGGCCGGAATCGAGCTTGAGTTCGTGGGCGAAGGAGCTGATGAAAAGGGCATAGATAAGGCCACAGGACGCGTTCTCGTCGAGGTCTCGAAGGATTTCTACCGCCCGACTGATGTTGTCAATCTTTGCGGGGATCCTACCAAGGCGCGCTCCGTTCTCGGATGGAATCCTGGCAAGACCTCTTTTGAGGAACTTGTCAATATCATGGTCGACCACGACATGAAAAAGGTGGCGGCCGACGGGGCTGCGGAAAATGTCCGTAAGATGAACCTTGCCGAATATCTCGAAAAAGGCATTGTGAAGTAATGGAGAAAAACAGTAAAATATATGTTGCAGGCCATCGGGGGATGGTCGGATCGGCAATAGTGAGAGAGCTCCGCAGGCAGGGGTATGAGAACATTATAGTCCGTACCCATAAGGAGCTGGATCTTTGCCGCCAGGAGTCTGTAGAGGCCTTTTTCGCTTCAGAAAAGCCCGAATACGTGTTCCTTGCAGCTGCAAAAGTCGGCGGTATAGCTGCGAATGAAAGCGCTCTTGCGGATTTCATGTATGACAACATGATTCTCGAGATGAATGTCATCAATGCGGCATGGAAAAACGGTTGCAAGAAGCTGGAATTCCTCGGCAGCAGCTGCATCTATCCAAGGATGGCTCCGCAGCCCATGACGGAGGATTGCCTCCTGACAGGACCGCTCGAGAAGACCAATGAGGCTTATGCCCTTGCGAAGATAAGCGGCCTGAAGTACTGCGAATTCCTCAACCGTCAGTACGGTACCGACTATATCTCTGTAATGCCGACAAATCTCTATGGGCCCAACGACAACTATCATCCGACCCATAGCCATGTCCTTCCCGCCCTTATCCGCCGCTTCCATGAGGCTAAGGTCTCCGGGGCGAAGGAGGTGACCTGCTGGGGCGACGGAAGTCCTCTCAGGGAGTTCATGTATGTTGACGATCTTGCCAATCTCTGCGTCTTCCTGATGAATAATTACAGCGGCAACGAGACTGTCAATGCCGGGACAGGGAAGGAGCTGACAATTAAGGAATTGACTGAGCTTGTCGCAAAGGTCGTCGGCTATGATGGGGCAATTAAATGGGACCCCTCGAAGCCCAATGGCACCCCGAGGAAGCTTCTCGACGTATCGAAGGCGAAGGCTCTCGGATGGACCTATAAGACCGAGCTCGAAGACGGGATCCGTCTCGCTTATGAAGATTTTCTAAACAACCCTATACGCGCAGAAAGATGAAAGGAATAGTTCTCGCAGGTGGTTCAGGGACCAGACTCTACCCGATCACCAAAGGAGTCAGCAAGCAGCTTCTCCCGATTTATGATAAACCGATGGTCTATTATCCTATTTCCGTCCTCATGCTGGCCGGAATCAAGGACATCCTCATTATATCGACCCCTCAGGACCTTCCGGGATTCCGTCGGATGCTTGGAGACGGTTCCGACTATGGGGTCTGCTTCTCTTATGCAGAGCAGCCTTCTCCGGACGGCCTTGCCCAGGCATTCATTATCGGCGAGGATTTTATAGGTGATGACGATGCCTGTCTTGTACTTGGCGACAATATTTTCCATGGATCCGGATTCGAGGATCAGCTCAAGGAGGCAGTTGAAAATGTCGAGAAAGAGAGAAAGGCTACTGTCTTCGGCTATTGGGTAAAGGATCCTGAGCGCTATGGAGTTGCCGAATTCGATGCGGAAGGGAACTGCGTTTCTATCGAGGAAAAGCCGAAGGAACCAAAGTCAAATTACGCTGTTACAGGTCTTTACTTTTATCCCAATAAGGTCGTAGAGGTGGCAAAGACTATCAAACCTTCTGCTCGCGGCGAGCTTGAAATTACTACAGTCAACCAGCGATTCCTTTCCGACGGAGAGCTTAAGGTCATCACTCTCGGCCGCGGTTTCGCCTGGCTCGATACGGGTACCCACGAATCTCTTGCGGAGGCATCCAATTATATCGAGGTCATAGAGAAGCGTCAGGGACTGAAAGTAGCCTGCCTTGAGGAAATCGCTTTCAGAAAGGGCTGGATATCAGCAGAAAAGCTCCGCGCTGTAGCCGCTCCGATGATTAAAAACCAGTACGGACAGTACCTTCTTTCCCTGATAGATGCTTAAGACTATTCTCCGCGAGGTGCGGCAGTATAAGGGCGCCGCTCTCCTGACACCCCTTTGGACAACGCTGGAAGTGGTCACATGGATTGTGATCCCTTATATCACAGCGTCCCTTATCGATGACGGCATCTCTGCGGGGAATCTCGGCAAAGTCTGGCTATACGGAGGAGAAATGGTGGGGATGGCGTGCCTCAGCATGCTCTTTGGTATACTTGCTGCCCGGTTTGCCGCTTATTCCTCCACAGGTCTCGCCGCGAACCTCCGTACGGCGATGTACCGTAATATCCAGAACTTCTCCTTTTCCGATATTGACAAGTTTTCCACCGCAGGCCTGGTGACAAGGATGACAACGGACGTTTCGAGTATCCAGAACGCCTTCCAGATGCTCCTCAGGACCTCTTTCCGCGCTCCGCTCAATATGGTCTCCGCCCTTGTGATGTGCTTTGTCATCCATAAGAAGCTGAGTATCATATTCCTGATCGCCATGGTCATCCTGTCGGTCTTTCTCTGTGTCCTGATTACAAGGGCGGCAAAGCTCTTCAAGGAGATCCTCCTGAGGGTCGATGCGCTCAACGGAGTGGTCCAGGAGAATGTCTCCGCAATCAGGGTCGTAAAGGCCTATGTAAGAGAGGATCATGAGATTTCGAAGTTCGACAAGGCCGCTCTCAACCTCTATACTATGAATGTGAACGTTGAGACGCTGATGGCCCTTAACAATCCGGTGATGAACCTCATCGTCAATGGCTGCATCATCGCTCTCAGCTGGTTCGGAGCCCATTTCATTGTCGAAGGTTCGTTGACGACGGGCCAGCTGACATCCCTCTTCTCCTATGTGATGACAGTACTCTCGGCCCTTATGATGCTCTCGATGATTTTTGTCCAGCTGACCCAGAGCTTCGCGAGTGCTGTGAGAATCGCGGAAGTAATTGAGGAAGAGCCGGATATGGCCAATCCTTCGAATCCTATAATGGAAGTTCCTGACGGAAGTGTCGACTTCGACCATGTATTCTTCTCATATAAAAAGGGAGGCGATCATGCTCTCGAGGATATCAATCTCCATATTGATGCAGGGGAGAGCATCGGGGTAATAGGCGGAACGGGAAGTGGAAAATCTACTCTCGGAAACCTTATTTCAAGACTTTATGATGTCTCTGAGGGAGTAGTGAAGGTGGGAGGGAACGATGTCCGCCTCTATGATATGACGACTCTTCGAAATCAGGTTGCCATGGTTCTCCAAAAGAGCACCCTTTTCAGTGGCACAATTCTCGAAAACCTTCGCTGGGGACGCGCTGACGCCACTCGTGAAGAATGCATCGAAGCCTGCCGCGCCGCTTGTGCAGATGAATTCATAAGCGAGATGCCGGACGGATATGATACCCTTATCGAGCAGGGAGGAACAAATGTCTCTGGCGGTCAAAGACAGAGAATCTGCATTGCCAGGGCCCTTCTCAAAAGGCCGAAGGTGCTTATTCTCGACGACTCCACATCTGCCGTCGATACCGCTACGGACGCCGCGATTCGCCGCACCTTTGCCGAGCGGATTCCGGGTGTGACCAAGATAATTATTTCCCAGAGGATTCTGAGTATAATGGATGCCGACCGGATAATCGTTATGGACAATGGTCGTGTCAATGCCTTTGATACCCACGAGAACCTCCTCAGGGACAATGAGATATACCGTGATATTTACGAAATGCAGACCTCGTGTGCCGAGGGCGATTTCGACGAAAAGTAGTGCCTATGCCTCCAGGATTCCAGCCAAGACGTGATGGCGGCCCCAGAGCGGGCGCAACGCTAAAAGACCTGAAAAACAGCAAAAATGTTTTCAGGCTCTTCAAACTGATTTTCAAGGAGTACAAGGTCAATTTCATCGTTGTACTCGTCTGCATTGCCGTTTCTTCTATTACCTCTCTTGCTTCTTCGCTCTTTACAAGGACTCTCATTGATGACTACATCAACCCGATGCTCTCCTCACCAGCTGTTTCCTCCCTCTTCTCCGGGGTAGGTGTTGGTCCGGATTACCATCCTCTTGCCATTGCCCTTGTTAAACTGGCAGCGATTATCCTTGTCGGAATCGTCGCCGGCTATGTGAGCAGTCTTATGATGATAAAGGTCGGGCAGGGGACTATGCTGAAGATCAGGAGCGACCTCTTTACCCACATGGAGGATCTGCCCCTGAGCTACTTTGACAGCCATTCTCATGGAGATATAATGTCGGTCTATACCAATGACGTCGATACACTGAGGCAGGTAATCGGAAATACTCTTCCGAGTCTTTTCCGGTCGCTGGTGACTCTCATTGCTACCTTTATCAGCATGATTGTACTGAGTCTCCCGCTGACGTTGATTTCAATTATAATGGCTTTCCTGATGTACAAGGTGACTACTTCTTTAGGGAAACTGTCGAAGAAGTATTTCACTGAGCGACAGAAGAACCTTGGAATAGTCAACGGGTACATCGAGGAGATGGTTTCCGGACAGAAGGTTGTGAAGGTCTATTGCCATGAAATAGAGGCCCTGGAAGGCTTTGAAAAGATAAATGAGGATCTTCGGTCGAGCGTCTACAATGCCAACAAGATTGGTAATGTGATCATGCCGATCAATAACAACCTCGGTAATTTCGCCTACGTTTTCCTTGCGATAGTCGGAGCGGTGATAGCATTGAACGGATGGACTCCATGGTACCTTCGCGGTCTGGACGGCTCTTTGTTGACGATAGGAACTCTGGTTTCATTCCTTACCCTCCAGAAGAATTTCACTCGTCCGGTATCCCAGATTTCCAATGAAATCAACTCCATAGTGATGGCTTCGGCGGGTACTGACAGGGTTTATGCTTTACTTGATGCTCCGCTTGAAGTGGATGAAGGTAAGGTGCTGCTTGTCAATGTCTCCAAAGAAGGCTCAGAAGTTGCGGAAAGGACCGGCTCATGGGCGTGGAAGTCTCCTTCGGGAGAGCTTACTCCTCTAAAGGGTGAGGTATCCCTCAAGGATGTTGACTTCAGCTATGTTTCTGATAAGCAAGTCCTTTTTGATATTACCCTGACTGCATACCCCGGGCAGAAAATCGCCTTTGTCGGCGGCACCGGAGCGGGAAAGACAACGATTACCAATCTGATCAATCGGTTCTATGCGATTCAGGACGGGACGATCACTTATGATGGTTTTAATGTTTCTGCAATTGATAAGGATTCGCTCCGCCGAAGCCTCGGGACAGTGCTCCAGGAGACAAAGCTTTTCAGCGGAACTGTGCTTGAGAATATCCGTTACGGGCGGCTTGATGCTACAGACGAAGAGTGCCGGGAGGCGGCCCGGCTTGTCTATGCTGACTCCTTCATTCGGCGTCTTCCTCAGGGCTATGACACCCTTCTTTCCGCTGATGGAGGCAACCTCAGCCAAGGTGAAAGGCAGCTCCTCTCCATCGCCAGGGCTGCTGTCTCCAACCCTCCAGTACTGATTCTCGATGAGGCTACTTCGTCAATCGATACCCGTACTGAAAAGTTGATACAGAAGGGAATGGACTCCTTGATGAAAGGACGGACTACATTCGTTATCGCCCATCGGCTCTCCACTGTCCAGAACGCTGATTACATAATGGTCCTTGACCATGGACGCATCATAGAGCGCGGCAAACACGCCGAACTCCTCGACCTTCGTGGCAAATACTACGAGCTCTACACCGGCAACCAGATTACTGCGTGATGGTCCTTGGGGCCACCACTACGGCTATTGGGGCGGCTACTATCACCAGAGTTATTATGCTGGAGGTAAACAATTGATTATCAAATATTTGTAAGATGTCCGTGGCTCAGGCGTAGGAATACGTGATTGATTCCGGAGGCATATTGCTGACAAATGGCGCAGGTGCGAAATAATGATGGGAACCTGCGCCACTTCCTTTGTTACCTGCGCCATTGGATAAATATAAATGTTTGATTATCAGTCATTTACTTATAGACAGTGGCGCAGGTCAGCACGAAAAAATCGCACCTGCGCCATTTCCTGTCCCACCTGTCTTTCGCTGAAAAAAGTTGACTCCCAATCAAGCAAGAGATGGGAAAGACAAAAGAGAACCAGGCTATGTATTACGATGAGGTGATACGCCTGTATTTCGAGGAAGGACTAGGAAGTT
>Ga0079305_1000933_pt1 | contig 47566 bp, 76 predicted proteins | sample LMS_cellobiose_e_FD_79183 | JGI IMG/M metagenome (GOLD analysis project Ga0079305, IMG submission 79183) | Rumen-fistulated moose microbial communities from Alaska, USA - LMS_cellobiose_enrichment | ecosystem: Host-associated > Mammals > Digestive system > Stomach > Rumen fluid ... | reverse complement strand
TGTCGGCGACCAAGGTGAACTTTTCGCTTTTCGGGAACTGAGCCGTAATCGGGTAGGCGTATTTCATCATGTCATAGATCTTCTGCTGGATTTTCAGGTCTTCTGCCATGATGCCGCCCCTCGCTCCCGAAAAGTAGATTGATTATACTCTCCGGGGGCGAGGCTCTGCGGGGATTCGGTAGGAAATAACGGATTACGTTATGCCAAAAAAAATTTGCGCGACCGCGCTTCGCGCGGTGAGAGGACGGAGGCCCCGCTGCCGCGGGGCCATCAGGTCACAGTCAGGCAGAGGGCAGGTTTACAAAAGCGGCGCGGAAGCCGATGCTCGTGCTGGAGTTGGAGCGGGCGTAGTTGCCGTGGAAGGACGCGACCCCACAGGTCGTGTTGCCGTAGCTGCCGCCCGAGTAGAAGAAGCGCTCGTCTGCCCCGTTGTCGAAGTAGTTGTTCTGGACGGAGAAGAGCTCCGTCTGGCCGTTGTACTGAAGCATGCCGAGGTTGGCCAGCAGCAGCTTTGCCTCGTCGCTGATGGAGGCGTCGCACACGATGTTGGCGAAGGTGCAGCTATGAGAGCCGGGCGAGGCATCGGTGATCGTGGTGGAGTAGGTCAGCTTGGAGCTCACCCAGTCCATCTTGATGGAGCCGGAGGTCGTGCCGCTGCCGTCCGGGGTGATCAGCGTGCCGTCAGAGGCCTTGATCGCTTTCCACTCCGCAGAGGTGGCAGCCTGGGACTTGGCAGAATCGGCGGCGTTGTTGTTGGCAAGGATCTGCAGCTCACCCTTGACGGTGCGAATACCGCCCATCCACTCCCATACATTGCCGCAGAGGTCGGCGATCCCGGAGGGCGTCTGATCGTGATACCAGGTCAGCGGGCCAGTGCCGGTGGCGGTACGCTTTGCGTACTTGGTGGGATCATCATTCCACGAAGGAATGGCCTTGTAGTTGCTTTCGCTGGAGTGTTTGCCGTAGTCGTTGTTTCCCTTCGGAAGCACGCCGTTGTTCTGCATCCAGCGGACCAGAAGGCCCCACTCCATGCGCGTCATGATGTGCCAGCCGGAACCCTTCGCCTCGCAGGCCTGCCGCGCAGCGTCGAAGGTGATAGTCGCCTTGGGATCCTGTCCGGGCAGCGAATAGGCGCGGCTGTCCTTGACGATGTTCTGGTACTTGGAGATGTAGATCGCATCCACCTCAGTACCGTTGATGATGAACGCGGGGTGAACGGCGGTGCTGCTGCCCATGCCGAGCTGGGCATAGGTCATCTTCGGAATCTTCACCATGACAGAGGGCATGCCCTTGTCATCGAAAAGAATCTCATTGCCGGGGGCGACGGCTTTCACCGCCAGAGCAGCAAGATCAAAATTCGCAGGCATAGTTCTTTTCTCCTTTCTTAGTCAATGCTCCACAGAGAGAGCGTAACCTTGTCCATGTCAAGGGGCAGCGGCGTGACGGTCTGCTCCTCGCCCTCACCCTCGACCTCATACTCGATGGGCGGGATATCGAGCTCGGCGACATAGGCGCGGCCGGCAGCGGCACCGATCACCAGCTCACCGTCGTTGTCATAGCACACGTCGATGTGCTCCGGATCGTCCTTCTGCCGCTTCTGCAGATTGATGGTCAGGTCATCATCAAAGCAGATCTTCTTTCCGGTGACCTCGTAGGGAATCTTCGTGCCGGCGTTTTTCTCGACGATAATCATTCTGTGAATCCTCCAATCACAATGTAGTCCACAACGACAGTCTTTGCGCTGCCGGTGGTTTTGAGTTTGAAGCCGTTGGTCAGCTTATCGAACACATCCACTTCGCCGGGGTTCCCGACCGCGGACTTGATCTGCGTGACAACGGCATAATGGGTGTCCGGCATGTACGTCGCCAGACTAACGGTCTGCTGGCTGTCGTTGAACGGAAACGCCAGCGTGTTCGTCAGCGTGACGGTGCCGTACTGAGCTTCGATCTCGTGCTGCCTCACATAGTTGAGAAGCAGGCCGAAGGAGATCTTCTGATCAAACAGGTCGGCATCCTGCGCGGCGTCGGAGTACGCCTTGGCCGCTGCCTCCGCAGCTGCGGCGTCTCCGGAGGCGGCTTTCTTTGCAAGGATGTAGGCAAGCATATCCATGGCTACACCTCCCGCCAGACGTTATCGAGGCCCAGCGCATAGAAATGCTGGTAGTCCTTGGTCCACGCCTTGCTGTCAACGTCTGCAACCTCACCGTCACTGTTCGGGACGGTCGTGGGCAGGTTGTCCTTGTCGGTCGTGGAATCCATCTGGAACTCCCGATAGGATGCGGCTTTGCCGGGCCCGCCTTTGGTAACAGTTCTGATGCTCATAGGTTATTCCTCCCTCCGTCAGAATGTGGCGGTCTGCGGAATGACCACCCAGGCAACAGCTACGCTCGGCGCGCTCCCGGTGCAGGAGAGCTTGAAGCCATTGGTGAGCTTGTCGCTGACCACGACCTCGCCCACGTTCCCGGTGAACGACGTCACCTTGGTCTGGACCTCGTAATAGGCGTTGTCCAGCGTGGCGCCGATGCTGACGCTCTGGGGAGCGGTGTGGAACGGGAACTCCTCCGAGTTCGTCAGCGTTGCGGTTCCGACATAGACGGTGTTCACCTTGCCGAGCCAGTTCAGGATATCGTCCTGCGTCCAGCCGAGCTGTCTGGCAAAGTTGATGAGAAGGTCAACTGCTGCATGAGCGTCCACGATGCCGGATTCGATGTTGTTGAAGCGCGTCTGATCCTGCGGTGTGCCCTGCTGCATGACCTCGCCGGCCAGCGTGATCTTATACAGACCGCCGCCCTGGTCTTCGATGCGGAACACATTGGAAGGGCTCGTTACATGGTCGAGCCAGGTAGTCCAATCGTACATTTAGCTTGCCACCTCCTTGATGTTGAAGTCGAACCAATACAGGATGCCGGTCTGCCCCGAATTGATCGTGATGGAGACGTCCTCATGAGCAAACAGCTCACCGGCAGAGTTCCAGAGCTCCACGCGGTTGACCGTCATGGAGCTGCCACCGGAGTTGATGTTGAGCTGCGCCCTGACAACGCCGTTGGGGAGAACGGCAACGCTGGAGAGCGGCACCCGGGTGTAAGTGCTGCCGACGCGATACCGGGCATAGGCGATCCGGCGCTGGGTGAAGCTGCGGTAGTCCGCAATTCCTGCGGCATCAAGCATTCATAATCCCACCTTTCACAAAATTCCACCCGGCGCTGTACCGCACAGGCGGGCGCTATAAGCAAGCGCATCCGTGGAGGATGTGTTTACTTCAAGGTCACCGGTCAGAATCATGCCCTGCACGGCTCTGGCCGGGAAGGTTCCGGCGTCGATCTCGCCGGTGTTGGGGTTTGCGTAGACCACGCCCTCCGGATGGGTGCCGAGCTGGATCAGCGCGGCAAGGATTTCGCCCAGCCTTGCGCGGTCCGGATAGGTGCCGCAGATGCGGCCCCAGTAATGCACATAGCCGGTCGAAAGCCCGATACCAACGATGGTCGTGGTCCGGTAGACGATGGCATCCAGATGGCTCCGGAGGGATTTGTAGGTGTAGACCGCTTTCAGCACATCCGTATTGGAGACCGGGATAACCGGGAAGCCGGATTCCAATGCCACGATGAAGTGGTAGGGATCGCCTTCATAGTCGAACCATTCCAGAATGCCGGAGCGCGGGTAGAGTGCGCAGATGGCCTCTTTCACCGCGCCCACCGTGCCAAGGTGACGGTGGACGTAGTAGTTGGTCTTGAACAGGTTGCGCTTCGCCTCGACGGGATAGTCGTAATCGTACCAGTCGATTTTGAAGTCATAGGCCAGGATGTCCAGCAAGGCTTCCGGCAGCTCATCGACGCGGGTGTAGATCTCCTCATCCCGAAGGTCGGCCAGGTGTGTCATGAGCGCCCTCGCGATGGCAGTGGCCAGCGCGTACATCCGCTCATCTTCAGCCAGCACCCTCGGCAGCTGCATGAGGAAGTTCGCTTCGGTGTAGCCGTGATCACTCATCTTCCGGGCCTCCATTCGTCAGGCTGATGGTGCCCACCTTGCCGATGTATGGGATGGTGTCGGCCAGGATGACAGGATTAGTCTCATAGAGGCTCAGGTCGCCGTCCTGCAGAGCGTGATAGACCGGCGCGGTGACGTCCACGCGCTTGATGCCGGAGATCCCCATCAGCATGGAGATCAGCTTCGACGGATTGATGTCTCTGCCGAGCTTGCCCTGCTGCCAGCGGATATAGGCGTCAACGGTGTCGGCCACCTCCTGATCGATGGTGGCGGTCTGGTCTGCCTGGCTGGAGATGTAGTAGGTCAGGGTGATGTTGTAGGCGTACTCCGCGGGATCGGACATGACCACCTTATCGGTCAGAGGCCGGACGGAATCGTCGTTGCAGGCGGCCTTGACCAGCCCTTTGAGCGTGCTGCCCGCCTTGCCGGGGAAGACCTTGGTGTTGCTCTCGTCATCCGGATCCACCCACGTCTGACCGTCCGCGTCCAGGACATAGATGCGGATTTCTCCGGCAGAGGGAGAGTTCACCACGACGTCGGCGATCTCCGAGGACACCGCCTTCGCGTGGTAGATGTAGTTTCCTTTGGCCCCGGCCGTGGAGAGGCTGTCCATGGACGCGCGGAGGATCTCATAGAACTCATCGTCCGTAAGCTCCTCGGCCCCTCCGTCGCTTTCTGTGATGTTTTCGACGGCGGAGTAATAGTCATACACGTCCACGATGGTATCAAGGCTTCCTGCGGCCCAGCTGTTGCCGACAGTGCCGGCCATCTGGCAGCGCACCTGTGCGTCAACGTATGTGTCACCGATTGCGATCCACGCTTCCTCCAGCGTCTCCCAGTAAAGGGTCTGCGATCCGTCCGTCACCCGCGTTCCCGCGGGGACGAGGACTGCGGAATCCTGCGCCTCGGAGATATGGAAGCGCACCGTGCATACGGCGGGCTTCGCCGGTGTCCGCTCCTGGGCATAGAACAGCTCAGCGAGAGCGTCCAGATTCTCCCCGATAGCTCTGGAGGGAAGATTCTGATTCGCTGCGAAGTTGCCCTTCACCCGCTCCGCGTGGATGATGGAGGCGACCCACTGGATCATGAGCTTCTCCGGGCTGGCAGGCCGGACGGTCTCGCCGGTCATGGCCTCATAGTCCGCGATCATCTGATCCACCATCTGCGTGGTGTCGGTCGGGATGATCTCATATTCCGTGTTTCTACTCATCGATAATGTTCACCTCCACTTCCGGGGACAGGATCCCGGAGGGGTCCTGCGTAAATCTGGCAGAGACGAATTCTGCCCTCGGCTCGTACCGCTGGATGGCCTCTCTGATCTCCACAATAAGCGTAGGGGCCGCTGTGTTCATCGGTCTGTCCAGGAACGCCATGGGCAAGCCGAATTCCCGATAAAGCGGAACATCCCCGCGCCATGTCCGGAGGATGATGGAGATGTTCTGCAGAATCGATTCAATGCGGTCCGGCTCGTTCAGCCGGATCTTCCGCGAGGCAGTTACGGTATAGGACATACAGCCGCCTCCTTACCAGTAGATGTACTCTTGCAGGTTGACGGTGACCTTGCACTGCGTGATGCTGCCGTCGCCGTCGAAATACTGCGATTTCATGGAATGCTTCGTGATGACCCATCGGTATTTCCCATAGGCCTTGTTCCCAAGCACAAAGGAGAGCGCCGTGCCGTTCCGCTCGTAGCCAAAGAGCTTGGATATCTCGGCCTGCGGATTGACGCCGAGGTATGCCGAGAGGATCATGTCGAAGCTGATGGTGTCTGCACCCATGCCGGTGTATTCGGTCATGGCGTGGTAGCCGTGGCGCTTATGCGTGGCGTAGTTTGCCGAGCCGCCCCAGCTCAGGTTGTTGAGGGTCTTGACGGTATCATCCGACACCTGGAAGACGATATCCCCCAATGCTCCGAGTACCATTATCCGATCCCTCCCAAAATGAAGCCGTCAGCATTGAATACCGGAAGGTAGATCACAAGGACCTTATCGTTCACCTTCGGCATCCAGACCGTCACCTTTGTACCCGGCGAATGGTCGTGATCCGGCTCCGTACTCGCGGAGCCGCCGCCTGTGTATGTGTCGCTGATGGAATGCGTGTGCTTTCCATCGGGCTCGACGTAGACCTCAGCTCCGCTGTGCTGAAGCACATGGAGCCAGCCGGACGTGAAGCCCTCGCCCTGGAACTTCACCCGGGCAAGCCGCTTCACGCTGTCCACGTCCGTCACGGTCCCGACACGCACCAGGCCGGACAGGATTTTCTCATAGTCCATCAGTATCCCTCCAGAACGCGCCGGGCGTTGATGACCGTGGTGTAGCCGCCGGATCCCACGGAGTGCTTCGCCTGGGTGATGATGTACTTGCCGTCCCAACCGCCCCAGTCCTCCATCTGGATATTCACGCCGGCGAGGAGCCGGGTGTCTCCCGTCATGGTGAGCTGGACGGTCCGGGCGAATTTGTTGTGCAGCCGGAGATTCTTTTCGGCCAGCGTCTGCGCCTCTCCGATGCTCCCCACCTTCCGGCAGAGAACGAGCTGCTGATTGGTGTCTTTGCTGCTGTCGTAGTCCTCGCAGTAGGCCGTGCCCTCGATGCATTTGCCGGTTGCCGGATCGTCGTAATAGACGCGACAGGAGGCGTACTGCGTGTCCGCGGTGCTCATGGAGAGTTTGTACTTGGTGTACAGTCCGCCGCCTCTCTTGACGGTTATAACCGCGTTCTTGGCCTCATAATCGGCCTGCTCGAAGATCACGATTGCCTTGTTGGTCGCTTTGAGGGAAAGCCCTGCGTCGTGGCAGAGCTGTTTCAGAAATTCGATGTCGCTGACCTGATACTGCTCGACCCTCTGATAGAACGGGTCGGGCTTAGCGAGGTACATACAGGTCATGCCGTTGGTGGTGGCCAGCTCCCCGGCGATGCCGGTGAGGTTGTATTCCTCCCACGCCCTGCTTTTCTTCGTCTGCCGGATGGCGGCGGTGAAGGGCAGACCCGTGGCCTTGATGGTCACGGTGGAGGGCGGGCCGTCGCAGCTCACGCTGTCCAGCTCAAACAGGCCGGTGTCCAGAACATCATCCCCGCCGCCTCCGCGCCAGTTCCTCCGGGCGATGATCGCCTGGATGGTCATGCCCCGGCTGGCGGCGCTGGTCTTTTCGGTGGCTTCGCCGACCTGCTGGATGTAGGTGGCGCTGACATAGGCGGTCTTGCCGTTGTAGGTGATCTGCGCCCAGCCGTTGTTGAAGCCCTCGACCACGATCTCCGTACCGCAGACCAGAGCGCCGAGCTTGTTGTAGTTCGTGCCAGGGCCGGAGCGGACATTGAGGCCAATTGCCGGAGTGACCTTGTAGACGGCGGTGATCGACGTCTGCTCCGGCGCGGCGGGAGAAGACGAAGCGTCCACTGCCCAGTTCAGCCAGCTCTTCATCCAGATGGACGAGCTGTCCTGGAGCTTGATCACCAGATCGTCCGCGTCATCTTCTTCCCGGTCGGTATAGGTCAGGGAGAGCAGATAGGGCTTCATCGAGGCGGTGATGTCCACACCGTCGAAGCAGACCTCCAGCTCCGCTCTCCGCGCCATGTTGACGTCACTCATCCGTTCACCTGCTTCCACGGAGGCGCGGTGCTTTCGACGGCCACGCTCTGCTCAGGCAGGGTCAGGACGATTCCCGCAGGGAAGGTGTAATAGTCCAGATACTTCTGATTGGCCCACATCAGGTCTTTTGTGTAGCCATTGCTGCCCATCTGGGCGTAGGCGATGCCGTCCCAGGTGTCACCCTGTTTCGTGGTGTAGGTGCTCATCTGTACGCCCTCCTTGCCCTGTCAGCCTCAATTTCTTCAAGCAGCTCCTCCAGCTGCTCCTTCAGATCTTCGTCATGCTCCCGGAGCACCGTTTCCAGCTCCTCCGGATTCATGTCGCCGTTGATGTTGTAAACCGGGGAGAAGGTCACGACGATACCGCCGCCGCTGGCTTCCCGCGCCGGAGGATCATAGATCGCTTCCTCCGCGGGGATGACGCGAGGTGTGATGACCGCCTCCGCTCCGGTTTCGCCCACAAGGGCGAGGCCGGGAGCGGCGTTCCTTGTCCCCTCGGCGTAAGCGTGGAGGTATTCGAGGAACGCCGGAGCGATGCTGACGTATTCGCGCTGCAGCTCCTTCGTTTCCTCGGCATTGAGAATCTTTTCCCCGCCGCGGAGCATGATAAGCTCCGGCCCTTCCTCGCCCACAAGGGCGAGGCCGGGAGCGGCGCTGTCCGTGCCGGATGCGTAGGCGTTGGAGTACCAGCCGTGGGTGTTGACGGGATTGTTGTAATTTCCGGAAGCGTTGCTCAGCGCAGCGGAGGCATAGGCGCCCAGCTTCGCATACGCGGACCGGACACGAGGCTCCATTTCTGCTGCTGCGTCAATGAATGCCTGGATGGTTGCCTTTCCGTTTGCCGCCGCCTCGGCGCTGACGTCCAGCTCGTCGATGTCGGCGCGAATGTCCTCCGTGAGCTGAGCCATCTGCTCGGTGAAGTCGGTCTTGAACTCGACGATGGTGTCAGAGGTTTCGGCCTGCGTATTCTGCAGATCCTGCCACTGCTTCACCATCTTCTTCAGTTCTTCATCCGAAGCGGAGGCCATGCCGGCGATCGCCGCAACGGAATCATCCGAGCCATCGGCGAAGGACGCGATCACGTCGCTCAGGCCTTCGATCTCTCCGGCCCTCGCCCGGAGGGACGAAAGGTTGTCGTTGTAGGCGTTCCAGTGCTCGATCTGCGTTTCGAGTGCCTTGTTGATGTCCTCGATCTTCTTGGCCGTGACCTCTCCGGCTTCATCCCAAAGCTCGTACTGGCCGGTGATGCTGGAATAGGCCGCGTCGTAGGCTTCCTTGTATGCTGCGGTGAGAAGCTCCACCTGCTCGATGACGGTGCCGATCGTTTCCGCAACGGCAGCGTTCGCGTTGACGCTGGCGGAGGTCTCCTCCATGTAATCGACAAGTGCATTTTTGCACTCGTTGTAGATGTCGGTCGCTTCCTGCACGGTGGCAGAATAGCTGTCCCACTGCTCGTTGTATTCGTCGAGCGCTTCCTTGGCCGCGTCAACCTCTTTCTTCTGCGTGGAGAACAAAGTGGCTATAGCCGCCCCGCCCGTGGTGTCGTAGCGGGTGACCATGGCAAAGTATTCGAGGTACGCCTGCTCTGCCTGATTGTAGCGCTCCTGCGCTGCGGCGCGTTCTTCCGCGATCTCTTCCAGCTTCTGCTGGGCCTGGTACTGGTCGTTATAGGCCTTGACCATGCCCTCCTGCGCAGCCTGATACCGCTCCATAGCGGCCTGCGCCCGGACAGTTGCCTCCAGAGCCTCGCCGTAATCGGTGACGCCGCTGACCACATCTTCGTAGTTCAGAGCAAGGTCGGGAACGACCTCGTTCAGCTCCTTGATGATGGCCTTCATTTCCTCCTGCGTCTCGACCGTCTGATCGGTCTGAGCCGCAAGCTCCTGAAGCCGATGGACCAAGGCGAGGGTGGTTTCCTCGTTCCGGTCAATCCCGGAAAGAGAATCCCTGATCCCGCTCAGGTCTTCATTAAGAGTGTCGTTGAGGTCCTTGCACTCCTGGATGTAGTCCTCAAGGCTTTTCTTGCCGGCCTCATAGCTTTCGGACAGGTCGTCGATGCGCCACGCCAGGTAACGGGCTCTCTCGGAGGATTCGCCGTAGGTGTCGCTGACCTCCTGGTATTCCTGCTTGAGCTCCTGTAGCTGGAAATACTGCTCACGGGAGGATTCCGTCAGCCCTCGGACCTCAGCCTCCTCCGATTTCTGCGCACTGGCCAGTGCGACGATCACGCCCGTCAGCGCGGCGACGCCGGCAGTGATGGCGAGGATGATATTCAGCCCGGGGATGGCGGCAGAGAGCGCAGCGCTGGCGATGGCGGCGAGTTTCGCCGCTGCGGTGTAGGCCGCGAGGCCTCCCACGACCAGAGCGATTACGCCCACCGCGGCGGTGATGCCTTTGATCAGCCCGGGGTTCTTCTGGAGGAAGGTATTGATTGCGCCGAGTACCTTTGCGGCGAAGCCGTACAGCTTGGACAGGATCGGGGTGAACTGTTCCCCGATTGTGGTCTGCACGGCCTCCCACGCGGAGTTCATCAGCGTGACCTGGCCGACCATGTTGTCCATCTTGATATCGGCCATCCGCTGCGCCGCTCCGGTGCAGTTGTTGATGCTGTTCGTCAGCTTGGCGTAGTCCTCCTCGCTGGCGTTCAGAATGGACAGCAGACCGGCATAGCCGCGCTGTCCGGCAATGGCCATAGCGTTGTTCACGCGCTCGGCCTCGGTCATCTGATTGAAGTAGCCGCGCAGCTCCTCGATGGTGTCGGAGAAGTCGGCCATGGTGCCGTCTGCCTGCACCGCGGAGACGGTGCATTCGCCGAAGGCCTCGCCCGTCAGGGTCACGCCCTCCAGCAGTCCGTTGAACACATTGCGAAGCGCGGTGCCTGCGTTGCTGCCCTTGATGCCGGCGTTGGCCATCAGTCCGATGGCGGTGGAGACGTCCTCGATGGAGTATCCCAGGGCTCCGGCGACAGGCGCAGCGTACTTGAAGGTCTCGCCCATGACGCCGACAGAGGTGTTCGCGTTGGCTGCGGTAGCGGCCAGCACATCGGCGTATCTGCTCGTGTCGGCCGCGCTGAGGCCGAATGCGGTCATGGAATCCGTGACAATATCAGACACGGTGGCGAGGTCTTCACCGGCTGCTGCGGCAAGGGAGAGCACGCCAGGCATACCTTCGAGCATCTGCTCGGCAGACCAGCCCGCCATCGCCATGTAGCCCATGGCGTCGGCGCTCTCCTTGGCGGTGAATTTGGTGGTAGCGCCCAGCTCCTTCGCCATCGCGGAGAGCTGCGCCAGCTCCTCGGCAGAAGCGCCGGATAGGGCCTCCACGTTGGACATGGAGGCCTCAAAATCACCGGCGATGGAGATACACTGCTTGTACCCCTCGTAGATCTCTTTCAAGGCTACGCCGATACCGGCTGCGGTGATCGCGGCGCTGGCGGCGCTGAATGCGTCGCCGGTCTTCTTCCCGAAGCTGTCCGCGCCCTCTGCGGCGTCTTCCTCTTTCTTTTTGAGGTCGGCCATTTCTGCGGCCAGCCGCTCGGATTCCTTTTCCAGATTGCCTGTATCCACTCCGGCATCCCGGAGGGCCGTTCCCATCTGGTCGAGCTTCTGCGTCTGGCGGTCCAGAGAGGCGGAGGTCTTGTCGATCTGCTGCTGTTTGGCCAGCAGCTTGTTTTCCAGCTCGGAGGAGAAGCCGCCCGTCTCCTGGATTTCCCGCTGGATGTTGTCGTACTGCTGCTGGAGGACTTCGAGCTTCTTCTGCGTACCCTCGACAGCCTGCTGCTGCTTCTGGTAGGCCGATATATCGGACTGCGTCTTGTTCAGCGCCTGGATGTCCTTCTGCATGGAGAGAAGCTGCTGCTGCGCCTTGCTGAACGTGCCGGTGAAATTGCCTCCCAGCTGAGCGTTCAGAGAGAACAGCATCTCATACTCTCGCCTCGAAGCCATATATCAGCCCTCCTTTCAGGATTTTTTACTCTCCCTCACGATCTCGTTGTTGGTCTGTACCCAGGCCGAAAGCTCCCGGAAAGTGCAGGAGAGGAAGTAGGTAATCGGTGTGTTATTGTTACGCGCCATGATGAGGCACTGCTTGCGGAGCCAGCGTCCACCGTCGCCGGTCACTACTCCGCACGAAGCAAAAAAGAACGCGCTTTACCGCGGATGCGGACATACGCCGCCATGGGGAGAGTGCGGAAGGCGTCGAAGCCGAGCTTCCGGCCGTCCGAGCGGCGGTCCGTGCAGGCCCTCATTGCCATACGGATGAGGAAGTCTCCGGAGAACTCCGGGATGATCGTGGGCTGACCGAGGGAGGCCATTTCCGCCTCGATCGCAAGAGAATCGGCAGCGGTCAGTTTCCCGAAGTCGAAGGTCAGGGAATCGAAGCTCTCACCCTCAAAGGTGAAGGGCTTAGGGAAAACGTGGGTGTAGGTGTCCTGGCTGTTCTCGGCCTCTTTGACCGCAGCCTCATACTCTTCCTCGTCGATGACGGGCGCTTTGATTTCCTCGTTCATGTTATGCTCCTTTCATGAATTGGGCGGGAGACGTTTGCCTCCCGCCCGGTTGATGCTCACTTGCCCAGGGCCTTGCGGACGTCGGCGAGGTAATCCACGCCATCGACCACATAGATGAAGTTCATCGGGTCGATCTCGCGGACCTTCTGGCCGTTGATCCAGGTCGCCCAGTAGCGGACGGCGTACTCGCCGGTGCCGTTGGACGGAGAGGCCGGGGCGATGCTGCCCACGTTGTGGGTCTTGGGGATGACCACCATGACATGCTTCTCCGGCTGAGCGGTGATGTCGTTGTCAACGGGGTCCTCGTTCTGCTGCGCGACGCGCAGGTCGATGGTGTGGCGGCGCACCTCGCTCAGACGGACGCTGGCGGGGGTGGTGGTGCGGAAGTTGAGCGTCAGGGTCATGGTGTCCACATGGCCCTTGATGATCGCCTCCACGTTGCCGGCGATGCCGGCGCCGTTGATGCTCTGGACGAGGTTGCTCAGAGTGGGCATGCCGACAGAGGCCATGCCCAGGTACTCGGTGCCGTCCTCGTAGATGGCAAAATTGATGTTGCTCTGATCCATGATTCATTGTCCTCCTTTACGCGGAAAGGGCGCTCTCCACATAGGAGGCGTCGTATTCCAGAACGAAGTCGATCTCCTGCGCGGGAGAAGGCGGGGTCAGATAGACGTGGAGGGTGATCTTCCCGGCCATGAGGTCGGTCAGCGGGTTCTCCGCATCCAGCATCTCCACGCGGGCGCCCAGCAGGTAGCCGCGGCCCACCAGACCGTTGAGCCAGATGTTGCAGCTGTCGAGGATGGTGTCGATCAGGCGGCGGTTCATGGGGTTGTCCAGCTTGCCCCAGAAGGTCTTGATCAGGCTGTTGCCCACCCAGTCGAACATCCGGGCGACGGGGATCAGGTAATCCTTCACATCGGTGTTGGCGGGATAGCAGCCCGTGACGTTGCCCCAGGCCTTCCAGCCGCCGATGAAGTTCAGGAAGGTGTTGATGCCCGCAGCGTTGAGGATGTTGGCCTGAGCCAGCGTAAGGATGATCTCGGTGCCCTCGCTGGTGCAGAGGCTGTCCATGCTGACCACCTTGTTGGACGGGCTCTCGTAGGGAACGCCGCTGTTGGCGGTGTCCGTCATGGCGATGCGCCCGGCCTCCAGCGTGGAGCCGTGGAAGATCATGCTGCCCAGCTTGCCGCAGGGCCAGCAGATGATCTCGGTCTCATCGAAGCTGCCGTTGTTCTTCGCGGTGACGGCCGCGGCGTAGGTGGCGTTGGTCACGCTGTCGATGTCCACGATGGCGCGGCCCTTGAAGATGCCGTTGATCGCGCCGGCCTTCGCAGCCATGGCGGCGGCGACGGTGGAGCTCTCGGAGAAGCCCGGGGCGACGATCAGGTCCGGGATGATGCCGAACATGGCCATGCAGAGATCGATCTTCTCGACCGCGGCGGCGGCGTCGGCAGCAGACGGGCGGGTCAGGTAGTAGGCGGTCACGTTGTCCGTGCCGGACGCGGGGGCGTTGACCAGGGTGACCTTGCCGGTGCTCTTGTCGTAGGAGGCGATCTCCACCTCAGCAGCGCCCACGGTGACCTTCTGGACGGTCTCCGGCTTGGCGGTGATGGTGAACTCCTTCAGGCTGCCGGTGCCGGAGAACTTCTGGTTGGCGATGGTCTCCGTGAGGGGCAGGAAAATCACCGGCTGCTGGGCGCACAGCTTGAAGTGCGAGTACATGAACTCGCTGATGCCGTAGTCGATCCAGTTGTCGGAATAGCCGAGCTGGTCTTCAGCCTCGGCGAAAGAGGTGGCCAGCACGGGGGTCAGCGCAGTCGCCGGATTGTCCGCGAGGGACAGGGGCGCGACGCCGATCACAAAGGGAATACCGGAAGTCGCCTGGTTGGGGGTGGCCACACCCGTCGCGGCTTCGGTAACAAAGACGCCATGATTTGCCATAGTAGGTATTCCTCCTTCTTACTTCTTCCGGAGAGCGCGGTACTTCTTGTACAGTTCCTCTCCGGGCGTCTTGACTTTGATGCGGTCCTCCGGCAGCGTGTTGCCGTCCACCACCAGATCGGCGATGCCGGGCTTCTTCTCCACGGCAAACGCCAGCTCGGGCAGCTTCAGGGCTTCATCCCTGCCAGCGGGGAAAATGGTCATCGTCTGGATTACGCCCGCCAGACTCGGGCCGAGATAGACGGAGAAGCCAGCGGTAGGCTTGTCCGCCTTGGGGGATTTCACAGCCATTGGCGTACCTCTCTTTCGATAGATGGCAGCTTCCAGTTGGTGACCATCTCGCCGACGAAATAGGGCGCCGTGTCATCGGGATAGACAAGGCACTCCACGCCGGCTTCCATGTCCAGCTGATAGCGGTTGCCGATGATAGTTGTGCGGAGCAGCGCGATCCGGATCCGCTCCATCAGATTCAGGAGCATCAGACTGCCTTCCTGCTCGTCATCCGAATACACGCAGCAGATGCTTCTCACGACGGCGCTTGCCTTCGGGTTCTGCCCGGAGGGCTGCTCGTCCTTGGCGGTGATCAGCTGGTGCAGGACGTAGGGGGCCTTCTTGGTGGCCGAGGTGGAATCGGGCAGGCGCATGAGGTACACGTCGGCGGCGCGGTAGCTCTGCTCCTCGTCGCCCTTCTGCATGCGCACCGGCATGATGAGCTCACTGATCGCTGTCTCCGTAAAGGTTTTCAGCGCCTGCATGAACTCCACGCGCCCGGACGCAAAATCAATCTGTGCCATACTCAGCCTCCCCAGCCGTTGAGCAGACGGAGGATCTCATGCTCCGCTCTCTGCTCGAAGGTCTCCTGTATCGTCTTGTCCATCTGTTCGACCACCTTCTCGTTCTGCATCATGTGTCCGGTGGACGGGCCGAACTTCTGCTCCACGGGGAACCGGGGAGCGCCCACGCGCTCAAAGACGGCGATGGGGCCGTAGACCTTCGCGGCGAAGGCATGCTGGAGCGTTGCCGCTCCACCGTTCCGCTTGACCTGGGTGGTGATGGCTCCGTCTCTGGAATAGCGGGTGTTGAAGCTCAGCAGCGGGAGGACGGTTCCGGCGAAGGAAATGCTCAACGACGCGACGCCGCCCATGCTGTTCCCTCCGGAGATCTGCGTCTTCTCCGTCACGTTGCTCATGAAGGTGGATTTGCTGATGGTATATTCTGCGGCGGCAAACTGCCCCGCCTTGGTCTTCGCGGTGTCCCCGGCGCGTTTCATGGCGTTGTACGCTGCCTTGTACGCTCCTCCGGGGATCCCCGCAAGAATCTTGTTGAGGCGCTGGATCGTTCCCTGGTTGGCCTCGTCGATGCTGATTCTCATTCGTCGATGCCCTCCAGCTCACAGCGGATCATGCCCATCTCCACGACGCTCTGCGCGATATAGAACTCCCGGAAGAAGCCCTTGCCGCCCTCCGCATCGTTGATCTTGATGCGGGTGCCTTTCTCCGGCTGGTTGCCGCCGAGATCGGACAGGGCGCAGTGCAGGACGGAAGTGACGAGATAAAGGCCTTGGGCGTGGTCGCTCACGATCTGCCTGCGGTCCTTCTCCTTAAGTCCGGTCAGCACGATGGGGATGTCCGTATAGGTCTCGCCGTCGTAGATGACCGTCCGCTTTTCAGCGAACTCTTCCAGGTTCAGAAACACGTCATGCACGTCGGCGGCGATCACGTCTTTCAGGGTCATACCTCCGGCACCTCCGCTCCCAGCTCAGGCGGCGCTTCGCCGTCGATGGAGTAGTATTCCATGATCAGCTTCACCAGAGCGGCCTTGTTCGCCTTCTTCGGCAGGTCAAGGCCAAGATCGGTGATGATAGCCTCCAGCTCCTTGTTGGTTTTGAGCATCAGCCCGTCCTCCGTGTAGGGGTCCGGGTAAGCGTCTCCGTCGCCCTCCACGACGGGGGCGTATTCAGCCGGGTCGATACCGGGCTCCGCCTCGGGATCGTCCTCATGGGCGGTTATAACCGCTTCCTCGGCCGCTTCCACAAGCTCGGCGACCCCGAGGGCAGCAAGGCGTTTCGCCTCGTCCTCCGGGACGTCGATCATGGAGCCGCGGAGCACCAGCTTCACGCCGCCGTTGGTGTGCAGGCCGTAGCCTCCGCTCTTGATGATGATCTTCATGGAAATGCTCCTTTCTGTCCTTCTGATCAGGAAACGGCGTTACCGGCGTAGATGTACGGGCAGTACGCCTTGGGCGCGGCCAGAGGACGGGTCGCAAGACGGAGCTTGCGGGTGTCGTTGTTCTGATCCACGACCAGCTTGGGCACGCGCTTCGCCACATAGGTGGTGTAGTCGGTGGAGCCGAAGTCGATCTGGGTGATCTGGCCATACATCATGTGGCCGCAGCCGGGGGCGGTGACCATGGCGGACTTGGACGGGAACATGGTGGCCTCCTGGTTGCTGTCATCGGTGTAGGTCTCATCGACGCAGAAGACGTTGAGACGGAAGCCGCCGAAGTTGAGCTGGCCCATGTAGACCACGCCCTCGTAGCCGGTCAGCTGCTCGTTGATGGCGCCGACAGTGATGTTGCTGGTGGTCTCCAGCATCTTGCGCAGCTCGGTGTCCTTCAGGAGAACTTCGGCAGCATCGGTGCCGAGAACGAGGTCGGCAGCGGTCAGGCCGCGCTTGGAGAGCATGCGGCACATGGCGATGATGTCGCCGCGCATGTTGCCGTTGGCGGTGTCCCACTCATAGCCGGAGGCGATGATGTAGGTGTGGTCGGAGCTGAGGTCGTAGAACTGGATGTACTCGACCTCGCCCTGGGTGGAGGCGTCAACATAGGTCTGCATGGTGCAGGCGTTGTTGATCATGACCTGGGCGCACATCCACTCCTCGCGGAGAGCGATGCGGCGCTCCATGTCGGTCAGGTCGTCGCGGAGCAGGGCCGCGGCGCGCCGGGCGGGGGTGGACTGGGAGTACAGCGCCTCGCCGAAGCCGCGCTTGTTCAGCTCATCGAGGGTGAGCATGCGGGACGGCGCGATGTAGGCGGGCTGGTACTCATGGATGGCGTAGCCCCGGCGATCCATGGGGATGTCGCCGATGCGGGGCGCGACGAACGCAGCCATCTTCCGATCGCCCTTGCGGTACTCGGTGAGCACCTTGTCAGCGGCAAAGATGTCGCCGGCACCGGTGGGGAAATAGCGGTCCTTGAAGAAGCCCCTGCGGGGCACGATTTCCTCCGTGATGGCGGAGAGGACATAGGTGTCCAGGAAGTTAAGAGTAGCAGGCATTGTGTTATACCTCCTTCATCAGAGTGCCGCGGAGGCGGTCTTGAACAGGATGCCGCGCTCACGCAGCACGTCGAGATCGTCCTCCGAGATGGTGTAGCCGGACTTGACCGTGCACTTGGACTTGTCGAAGCAGCCAGCGACGTAGACGGTGGCGATCACGTCGGCGGCGGTTCCGACCTTCACGTCATCGCACAGGATGCAGTCGGCGGTCAGGGTTTCGTTGCTGGCGGCGGTGTTGCCGAGCACGACCATCTTGCCGTCACCGGCGCTGCCGGAGCTCTTGGCCAGGATGGTGCCGCGGACCAGCGTGGCGGCGGTGCCCAGCTTGCGGATGGTGACGGCCCTCTTGATAACTTCGGGCAGCACGTCGGTGATCAGACCGTCGTACTCAACGTCGCCGAGCTTGGAATAGAGATTCTTCGCCATTTCACTTGTCCTCCTTCTTGAAAATCTCCTTGATTTCGGCCCGGGCTCTTTCCATGCGGGCCTTGGGGGTGGTGTCCTCGGGCTCACCCTCGGGGGTGCCCTGGACGGGATCAGCGCCCACGGCGTTGGTGCCGGAGGCGTTGGCGTCGGCATTCGCGTCCGCCAGGAATCTGCTGCCCTGCGCTGCCGCGTTCCGGGCGGCTCTCAGGGACATCTCAGCCGCGCTGCAGGACGTGTCACCGTACTTGGCCTCGCGGACCAGATCGGGGGCGAACAGGCCGGCGATCTCGTCGATCTCGGACATTCTGGTGCGCTCCGCCTGCACGGCGGCATTGACCGCTTCGGTGGTGTCAACGGCAGCTCTGGCCTCGGCCTCCACCTGGGCGATCTCTTCCGGGTACTGCGCCCGGAGCTCTTCGATGGTCATAGAGTTTCCTCCTTCTTCACTGCCGGTGCCATCCTCCGGCGTTTCTGTATTTGCCTCAGCCGGGGCCGGAGCCTCGGATGTGACCGTGGGGATACTGTCGGGAGCGAACATCCCGGCAGTCAGGTGAATGGTGCGGCCGTGGACGAACAGGTTTCTGCCGTCCGCGCTGGCCGCGATGGGCGTGGGCTCGTCCTCCAGGACCTCATCCACGAAGCCCTTGTCCTTGGCCTCGCGCCCGGTCATGTAGGTGGTGTCCGCCATCATGTGCATGATGACCGTGTTGCTGAGCCCGGTCTTGCGCTGGTAGACCTCGCTCTGCATCTTGTCCCAGGCGTCGTTCTGCTCCGCAGCCTGCCGCAGATCGTCGGCGTTGTAGCCGCCGATCATCAGCGTCCAGCACTTATGGATCATGATGAGGCTCCCGGGATTGGCCTTGACGGTATCACAGGCGCACATGATGATGCTGCCGCCCGACATGGCCACGCCGTCCACGATGCAGGTGAGCTTCGTGCCGTTTCTGGCCAGCTCCCGCAGACGGTTGTGGATGGTGAGGGAGACGCCGGCATCCCCGCCGTAGGAGTTCATGCGGATGGTGATGTCCTTGCAGCCCTCGATGCGCTTCAGGTCTTCCAGGAACTCGCTGAGCAGAATGAACTGTCCTTCGACGGGATCACCCCACCAGTCGGTGGGCTGCTGCTCGTAGATATCGCCGTACATGGTGATCTCCGCGCTCTGGCCGTCCGTGGTGGCCATGGCGTAGACCGGCTTCCTGATGTTTACGTTTTTCGGCATAGTCTGTACCTCTCTTTCATTCGTCACCCTCGCCGCCGCCTGTCTGCATTGCCGCGATGGTGCCGCCTCCGGCCTTGGCCAGAAGCTCGTTCTCCTTGGCCAGCGCCTCGACGTTCTCCTCCCAGTCGCCTCCGGTCATTTCCATGGTGACCTGTGCGTGGGTCTTGATGCCGTGGTCGATCAGCAGAATGGCGGCTCTGGCTTCTTTCAGCGGATCAAGGATTCCCTGGGCGGGTCCGATCCACCGTGCCCCGCACCACGCGGCCCGGAGCAGCGGATCATCAAAAAAGCCCGGAGCCTTGATGCGGCCCAGGGCAACGGCTTCGGCCAGCCACGCTTCATAGACCGGCTGGCACATATCGTTGACGAACCAGCTCCGGCGCGTCCGGAACGCCTCCCATGCGTCCTGCACGGCGGCTCTCGCGCTGGAATAGGAGCTGTTGTACTCCTTGATGAGCACGTCGTAGGGCATTTCCAGTGCCGCACCCATCATGCGGAACATGGTCTTCATGAAGGTCTCAAAGCCGGCTGTCGGGATGTTCGGGTTGCCGAAATCGACCTTCTCATTGTCCTTCAGGTGGAGCACCGTGCCGGGCCCCATTTCGTACTCGTTCTCGCTGTCGGACACGTCATCGTCCAGCTCCTCGCCGGCGACCTCTCCCGCGCCCACCTCGTTCATGGGGATGTCCATGGGGGACGTCTCCGTCTGGATCCACGCGGTGAAGAAGCTCTGCACCAGCGCGGCCATGAGCTCGGATTCCGTGTACCGTCTGGACTGGAGCAGCGGCTCGATGATCTGCGCCAGGTACGGGACGCCGCGGTACTGATCGGGGCGCTCACTGTCCATGATGTGCAGGATGTTCGCGATGCCGGTCTTCTCACCCCACGCAAGGACGCGCTGCCACACGATGGGCTTGGAACTGATCTCCCGCGGGTAGCGGTTGGCCACATAGTAGGCCTCCACCAGACCGTCGCTGTTGATCTCCACGCCGTCAAAGACGCTGTGTCCGGCGCCGGGCTTTCCCTCCGGAACGGTACCCTCAATGAATCCGGCCACGCTCCTGCCGCCGAACTCGTCCGGGGTGCACACGCGGTCAGCCTCGATGATGTGCAGCCGGAGGGAGTAGGGATTCTGCGGCTCTGCCGGCTTCCGTTTCAGAAGGATGAAGCAGTCGCCGGACATCAGCCAGCTTTTCAGCGCCAGCTGCTGCATATCGGCGAAGCTGCTCTTTCCGATGGCGTCGCAGTTCCGGGGCTTGTTCGCCCACAGTGCGAACTCCGCTTCCGTCCGGCTCTGCCAGTCCTTCGCCGCCTCCGGAGATAGGCCCAGCACGTCCCGGTTGACGGTGGCTTTCAGCCCCAGGCCGGTGCCGATCACCTTGCTCCGGTTGGTGTTGATGGCGCTGGTGGCCACCGGAGAGGACATATAAAGCAGCCTGCTGCGCTTTCGCAGCAGGTCGATGTTGCGGATGATATCCTCGTTCGGAGAGGAAGATTCCGGCGTGAAGCCTTTCAGCGCCCTCCGCGTGATGCTTGCTCCGGCCTCGCTGTAGCCGTTGGCCTGCGGGGCGTTGTGTTTCTTGCTCAACTCCGTCACCTCCTGTGTCGAATTATAAAAGCGGCATCCCGTGGCGAAAGGAGCGCAAACTCCACGGGACACCGCTGGTAAAGCCCCGGTGCGGAGCCGGAGCGATTACCCGGTATCATTTTCGTGACCTCACGAAAATGGTCACCAGTCGCGGGGAATGATGCCGAACGCCTTCCGGGGCTGCTTGCCCTCCAGAGCGGCGGTCAGCTCATCGATCTTCTCCTCGACCGTTTCCATCTGCTCCAGCAGGTCCGGGATGTCGAAGCGCGTAAGCTGACGGTCATCGATGGTGTAGCTCTTTACACCGCCCTCCACCAGCTTCACATAGGCATCCTGGAGCTTTTCGTAAACGCCCGTCCAGTAGGTCAGGCGCTGCTGAATGATCGTCTTGCTTGCCATATTCCACCTCACCAGCTGTCATAGTAGTTTTTCCCGCCCGATTTCTTCCGGCGCGGTTTCTCCGCTGCTTTTACGGACGGAGCCTTGACCGGCTCTCCGGTCTTGCCGATGCCTTTCAGCTTCTTCTCCACCTCATCCAGATTGACGGCCAGCGCCTTGAACGCGGCGTTGGCGTAGTTCCGGCAGTCGAGAGCTTCGTTTCGCTCATGGCCCGGTATCTTCTCCCATACCCACGGCTGCTTCCGTCCCTGCTTATAGACCAGGTGCTCGGAGAGCAGGCCGGTGAAAAAGGCGTTCCCGTAATCGTCCCGCCTCGGGAAGTGGTAGTATTTCGCGCCGGGCTCCTTCACGCGCATACTGTCCATGATGGCCTGTTTCCCGGCATCGACGCCGAGGGTGTAGAGCCAGCACTGACCGACGTATTTGCCCTTGACCACGATGTTGGTCTTCTTCGGCGGGGCGGTATAGGGCACTCCGTCTCCGCCTCTGCCCTTGATGGCGAACACCTTCCGGTAGACACGATCACGGCAGCGGGCGTAAACGTCCTGGGTGTAGTGACCGCCGCTGTCCACGAAGGTCGTGCTGATCTTCAGCTTGACGCCGTTGGCGAACTCATAGGGATGGTCGATCATCTGATCCAGAGCGTTCCAGACCTCATCGGTGTCCGGCCTGCCCATGATGATACCCTTCTTTATGCCCCACTTCTCCCCGAAGTGTCCGTGGCCCACGACCTCATATTCGAGGCGGTCATCCTGCGTATCAACGCCGCAGGTCAGCACCAGAACGCCGTCCGGCAGCTCGGCGGGGTATTCCTCCCGGCGCCCCATGACGGTCTCCTCGTCCTCCAGGTCGCCGCGGTCCTCCCAGAGCTCACCGAACTTGGTGTTGTACACGACCTGCAGCTTCTCGGTGCTGCCCAGTGCTTCCAGATAGGCAAGGATCAGAGAGGCCCACGAAGCCCAGGGAGAGGCAAAGGCATTCAGCCAGAATGACCGAACGCCGTTCTTATATGCCGCGGGGTTTCCCGCAATCCACTTAGCCGGCTGGTGCTTCATTTCCCGCTCGGAGTGCAGCGTCTCGCAGTCCGGGCATTTCCACTGCACGCTTTTCACGGTGTAGGTCTTCTTGTTCTTGATGACCGCCGTGTCGTACTCAAAGCGGATGTCGTTGAAAACGATATTGTGATACTCCCCACAGGTGGGGCATTTATGGTGCCAGCGTTCCTGAGTGCCCGAGCTGAACAGCTCATCGATCTGGCTGTGTCCCTTGATGGTGGGAGTGGATACGGCTATGCTCATCTTGTTGTAGAAGGTGGTCTGTCTGGCCTTGGCCAGCTCCCAGGGATTTCCCTCGGTGCCGGCGCTGACGGCCCAGCGGTCCAGCTCGTCGCCGATGACATACCGGATCGGCATGGAGGCCAGGGCGGAGGCGCTGTTGGAGCCACACATCGTGAGCATCCCGCCCGGATAGCTTTTCTGGAGAATGGTGTTCCCGCTCTCCCGGCTCTTGGGGTCTGCCACCTTGCCTTTCAGCGCCTTGCAGTCCCGGATCATCGGGGCGACGCGCAGCTTAGAAAACTTCTTGGCGTCATCGATGGTGGGGTGGATGTAGAGGATAGAGCTGGGGTCCTGGTCCATGATGTAGCCGATGGCGTTCAGCTCAAATTCGCTCTTTCCGACCTGGGAGGAAGCGACCATGACGATCAGATTCAGCTTCGGGTCGGTAAATGCGTCCATCGGCTCTTTCAGGTATGGCGTTCTCGACGTTCTCCACGGTCCTGGCTCGGCGCTGCTCTCCGGAGAGAGGCGTCGTTTTCTGTCCGCCCACTGCGAGACAGTAATATCTTCCGGTGGTACAAGACCGGCAAAAACCGAGGCAAGCGCAGAATTGAGCTTTTCTTCATCACTGTTATACTTCCTCATCCACGTCACCTGTCCACTTCTGCCGCTCCATCACCATCTTGTGATAGGCAACGGGGTCATACTTGAAGTTGGCCAGCTCATCCAGAACGGCGTTGCACTCCCGGCGAATGATGACCGATGCCTCAGCCGCGGTTTCCACGGCGGCAACGTCCACGGCCAGACGGCCGGGGAGCGCGATGATCAGACCTCGCATGGTGAAGCCGAACTGCTCCATCATCTTCTGGACGTCCTCAGAGCGGTGCATCTGTCCCTGCAGCTCCGCAAGCTCCAGCTCGGCATACTCTGCCTTGGCCTTCTTGATGCGGATCTCCGCTCCAAGGCGTTCTTCCTCTTTCTCGCTCACGCCCTCGTCTTTGTCCCTGCCGGCAGCTTTCTCCCGGAGGTATTTCACATAAGACCGCGTCGCCTCCACCACGTTGTACCGGGGGCCTACCTCGGTTTCATGCTTCCGAATGATTCCGTTCTTCGTGAGCTCTCCCACCCACTGGGCGGTGATATCGAAAAGGTTGGCAAGGACGGCCGTGGTGCAGTATCCAGCCGGTTCCTGGGGCTTTTCTTTCGCTGCCATCGGTCTCTTTGCCTCCTTCACTGTCAATTTCAGGCCGAAACTATCATCTTTTCCGGCATTTATTGCAAGTACACTTGTATGAAATGGGCTGTTTTAAGTAAACCTGCCCGAAAAAACTTTTCACTGACTGATTATTTTTCGGGGTCGTCGAGCCCGCGTAAGATTGTCCGCGCGTCACAGTACCTTTTTCGGAGGCGTGGTGACGGCGGGAGGGGCGCTGTCGGCCTCTCTCTCGGCGTCTGTCTCGCTTTCTCTGTGCATCCATGTTCCTACCTCTCCGGAGAGAACGTCCAACAGAGGGCGAGGCAGAGGGGTGTCATTTGCCGTATTTGTCTCGCTTCATGGTCTTCTCCCATTCCTCGAAGCGATCACGGGTCACATTGTCCCTGGGGCAGCGTCTGTCGCAGCCCTTGGCTCCGGCGTGGCAGATGCAGACGGTCTTCCCCTTGATGATGCGGATATACACGGGGATCTTCTCTGTTGTCTGCATGCCTTCGCCTCCTCAGATTGTGGTGTAGATTTCTGCCTTGCTGTAGGTGTTCTTCCCGCGGATCATCATGTCCAGGAAGTCCTCGCGGGAGAAGTCGGACAGTCGGAAGACTTCCTCCGGCTTCATGCCGAGCTGCTTTCCGATCTCCTCCACGGTCTTGCCCTCGTTCAGCAGGCGCTTGACGATGGCCTTCATGGGCTCCAGCAGATGCGTACCACGGGCGCGGTTGTGTGTCACCGTGCCGTAGATGTCCTCGCTCTGGTCCTCATGGGCCACCTTCACCACCGGCACCTTGCCGTCGAGCATGGTGCGCAGCGGTTCCTCTCCGGCTACCGTCCAGCGATGGAAGCCGTCGATGATGGTGTAGTCAGGCCGGACCACAATGGGGAGCGTCCAGCCGTTGGTCAGAATGGATTGCGTCAGCAGCTTCAGGTTTTCCTTGCTGACCTTGTTGGGGTTGTAGTCATTGGGCTTGAGCTTGTCCCGGTCCACCCATTCCAAGGTGGAGAGCGGGGCCGTCAGCTTCGGGTCGCTCATTCCATCTCCACCCCCTTTCGGGCTGCATCCGCTTTCGCCTCATCGATATAGCGGCTGTAGATGATCTGGTAGAGAGCGCGGAAGGAGCGCATCTTCGGGTCGCCTTTGATCAGGGCCTCGTACATCTTCCGGTAGTCCTGGTCTGTGGCGAACAGCCCGATCTTGATGAACAGGCTGCGGTACGCCCTGGCCACCTTCATCTTGTGCGGGGTGTTGAAGTACCGGGGCATATCGGAGAACATCTCCGTGAGCAGCGCCTTGTAGTCCTTCTGGATCTCGTCGCCCTCGGCCTTCCGGCGCGCTGCGGACCTGCGTCCGAACATCTCACTGTCCCAGTACAGGGCGGCGAGGTAGGCGTTCGGCTCACGCCGGATGATGCGCTCCATGAGGTCGGGGTAATACTCGTTCATCTGCACCAGCGATTTCGCCGTGTCGATGGAGAAGAACTGCGAGACGCGCAGCTGATTCCGGGTCACCCCGGATTGCCAGAGGTAGAGATAAATGATCGGGATCTCGACGTGCTCATCCCGGAGGAAGAGCCAGACGTCATTCGTGGTCCAGTCGTAGATGGGGTACATCTGCCGCCTGCCGGTGATACCGCCAGCGCCCAGATTCATCCGGGCCATGTACTGGAGGCGCTGGACGGATTCAGCCGCCCGGACGCCCGTCATGGTGATGCCGTCCATGCACACCCGCGGCATGAAGCTCTGGTAGTTGTCCTTCCTCGGCTTCAGGAGCGGGTGCTCCATGATGGCGAAGGGCGGCGGTTGCCGCACCCACACATCACGCTTTCGCTTATCCCAGCAGATGAAGGTCTCCTCCTCCGACAGCTCGTTGAAGCAGTTGAAGTGCTTGACCTCCACGCAGTACCACTCAAATTTGGCACCGGCATACATGAACTTCCGGCGCCAGTCTTTGACCGTCTGCTCGATGCAGGGGAAGATCGCTTCCTCGTCTACGAATTGGACGGTCAAAAGGGACGGGTCAATTTCGCCGCGCTGAATCAGACCCAAAGTCAGCTGTGCGAGAGCCAGGCTGTCCTTGCCTCCGCTAAAGGACATATACACTGGCACACCATTGCGGAACGCATTGCGAATGCGCTGCTTGGCGGCGGATACCACGTCCAGGTCGGATTTGATCCGCCTTACAGCCATACCTTCTCGCCGCAGTGTGGGCAGACCACAAACTTGCGGACGGGCTCTCGCTCCTCGTCCGCGGCGGCGCTTTCTGTTTCTTCTTCTCCGGGCTCCTCATCAGAGGCCCCGGAGGTCATAAGCAGGTCTTTCCGCTCTCTGGCCGCTTTGATCTCCTCGATCTCATCGTCATCGAGCGTCCCGTACTCCTGCAGCTTCTCGCTGACCTCTCCGGCCTGGGATACCATGCTCCGGAGCAGGCCTTCATCGAAGCCGGGGATATCCAGATCGTCCTTCAGCTCTTCCAGGAAAATGTCGAAGGCCTCCAGATCGTTCACGCCGAGGCCGTAGATCTTGTTGTCGGCCAGCATGAGCTTTTTCTTCTGATTCTCGGTGAGGCCCTCCATCTTGAGGACGTCGGCTTCCTTCCAGCCCAGCCGGAGAAGCGTTTCATAAAGGCCGTTGCCGGCGAGGATCACCAGGCCGTCATCGACCACGATGGGGCGAATCTGCCCGAACATCTTGACGCTGCGCTCCAGCTCGACAAGCTGCTTTTCCGTGTGCATACGGACGTTTCGCTCCGGCTTGCGCAGCGCCGCCAGAGGCATTTTCACGACATTCATTTTCCGGCCTCCTCCAAGTACGCCTTAGCTCCGGGAAGACGCTCAGCGGCGGTTATAACTATCTCCTTGTCGATGTTATAGACCTCCCGCCAGCCGTTGGCCTCTCCGCCCGTCCATTGACGTGCAGGCCAAGGATGCGTCCCGCACAGGTAGCCGTTAGGCCAGCCGTAAATAGGCGGCATGGGGAGCTTGTGGTAGTGGATATAGGCCAGAAGCTGCTCGTGCGACCAATCGGCCAAAGGAGAGAACCGCGTCACGCCTTTGCCGTCCGTGTAGATGTTGGTTTTGCGACCGACATAATTGCCGTCCGCACGGCGCCGGCCGAGGATGATCATATCCAGCTCATGCGCCTTGAAGTATTCCCGCTGCGCCCGGTGCTGCACGATGGAAAACCAACGCGCGGCGGTCTGGCTGTCCCGGGGGAACAGCATTTCGGGGTGCTGCGCCAGCCAGTCCAGGTCCTGATGGGTGTTGATGACCTCGCACTTCTTCGGCTTGTGCTTCTGGATCCACGCCATGAAGGCGGGGTACTCCAGATCACATACGCCGATCATGCAGTCCTTCACTCCGGCCAGCTCACAGAGTTTGCCGAGGACAATACTGTCCTTACCACCGCTCCAGGCATAGGCGGCGTTCTTCCCGGTGGTCTTGGCCTTGATGTCCTCCACGGTCAGCGCGGCCAGCTCGTCGATCTCTTCCCGTGTGACGGCGCTTTCGATGTCGGCCATGGCCGCGATCCATGCGTCATTCTTGATGTTCTGCTTCCTTCCGAGGCTCATGCCGACGCCTCCTTCCTCCGGGAGAGCACCAGCGCCACCGCGCCGGAGATCAGCACGGTCAGCAGGCTTCCGATGGTCTTCCAGGTGGCGAGGCCGTTGATGTTGCCGTAGGCGAAGATCGGCAGGCCGATGAAGAAAGAGGCCAGAACGCCGATAAAGACGCCCTTGCCCGTCAGCTTCACGCCTTTGAGCGTGAGAGCGGTCGGCAGGAGCGTCGTTGCGCGGAGGGTGCAGTAGAACAGGAACAGGTGCGTCACGGTCATGCCGGGGATGTTGGCGATGCCGATGCCGAGCGCCAGCAGGACGATCATGCTCAGCTTGGCCGTCTTGATGCTGCACCCGAAATCGCTGGTCAGCGACGCCACCGCGCAGAGATTGCTGTCCACGGTGGAGAGCAGGCCGGACACGACCATGAAGAGGAACGGCAGCATCACCCACGCCGGGAACAGGTTTCCGATCAGTTCAAAGTTGACCTGTCCGGCGTTGGTCGCCACATAGCCGGAGCCTGCGGCGATATATCCGAGGATGCCCATGGAGAGCGGCACCACGGCGAACATCAGAGCGCCGAGGCCGAAAGCCTTTCCGATCTTCCCCTCTTTCACGGAGAAGGCCCGCTGCCAGAAGCACTGGTCACCGAAGGGACCGGCGATCAGACCGATGGCCGTAGGGATGCCGAAGGAGAGCAGGACGTTGATGCCGTTGCTGTCAAAGAGTTTGGTATATGCCCCGGATATGCCGCCGAGCCCCGCGATGAAGTTGGAGGTTCCGTTCTTCATCGACAGGGCCCAGGGGACAAATAGGAGGCATGCGGCAAGCATAAGAACCATCTGCAGCCCGTCCGTCATGACCGATGCCTTGATGCCGGAGAACTGCGAGTAGGAGTAGGCGATCACGGCCAGGATGATGGTCATTACCCAGAACGGGATGCCGGTCATGGCGGTGAGGATCTTTCCTCCGGCCAGCAGCTGCACGCCGGTGGAGAGGACGGCCAGCAGGGAGAGCTGACCGAGATAGACGCCCCTGACCTTTTCGGATTTGTAGGTGTCCGCCATGAATCCGGAGAGCGTGACGCCCTGAGGCATCCTCTGCCGGATCTTCTTGGCGAAGGGGATAAAGAGCAGCAGGCAGGCCACATTCGGGACCAGGAACCAGAATAGCCCGGGGATCCCGCTGGAATAGGCCTTTTCTGCCGACGTGAACAGTGCCGGAGCCCAAATCCATGTCGCCGCTATGCTCATGGCCGCGACCACCGTTCCGAGGTTGCGATCTGCAACATGGAAATTCTCTGCGCTCCGAGCGCGCTTTGTGAGTATCGCCGTCGCCCCAAGCATCAGGGCTGCATAGACGATAAGCACAACGATACCTTGCATGTTTGATTCCTCCATTCGTGATGTACCGCTGGCGGGGCGGTCATGTGTTTGGAGGAGCGGGTAGCGTGTGCCTCCTTTCCCCAAAAGATTAAGGCCCCGCGCCTTTCGACACGGGGCCTCTGCGAAGATTAAGATTTTACGCCTTACACTCTATCACGGGCTTCATTGAACTGTCAATGAACGATTTTTGCCCTCAGAGCATCGGCCTGATCGTGACCTCTGTCCGTGGCCGGTCTTTGTCATAGAGCACCCGGCTTCCATCGTGTGAGACCACAATTTTGCTGTTGTCATCGGCAAGCAGTCCGTAGAAGACCATAACGTCATCGATGGCCTCTTCCAGATTGGTGAGATCCACATCTCGCAGCGTCGGCATATAGAACAGGCACACGACCTCGCAGGGATAGGAGATTTTCTTTCCCCGGTGCGGGATGAAATAACCCGCGTCCTTCTGGTACTGCTCAAAGGCCTTGCTCGGAAGCAGCTTCTGGATGACGCCGTTCTTGGTGCGGATGGCGGCGATCCTCTGGCTGTTCTTTTTCGTTACCGGGGCAAGCGGCACGGTGAACTTAATCGTCAGCATCGATGTAATTCCTCCCGAACTCCCGGATGAACTGCTCCACCGTCCAGCCCTGCTCTTTCATGGCCTTGCGCTGTCCGTACTCATGGATCCGCTGCATGGTCTCCGCGTTGTTGTGGACCGCCTCCGGGCCGAAGATGTGGCAGCGGTTATGACACAGGAGAACGACGAGGCCAAGCCTGTCCGATTTCTTCCGGTACGCCCCGCCGAATATGTGGTGATGGTCGAGCGGGTCAGCTGCTCCGTTCCGGCCGCAGAGGAAGCACCGGCGCTCATTCCGCGATCCAGTCAATTCCCCACCTGTCCGTCACGGAGCGGAAGTCCTCGATGTCATGTGGCCGGATGCGGTATCTGTTCGCAGTATAGTCCTGCTCACCGCCGCGGCCTTCCTCGTAATCGATGTGCAGAAGTTCGTGGTAGATCAGGTGCTTCAGCACGGTCTGATTGAGGGGCCTGCAAAGCGGGGCGTAGAAGGTGATGATGTAGTCGAATGGGAAAAGCACCTTGTACTTGTCCTTGACCTTCTCGGTATCCGCGTACACCAGCCTGCCCTTGGATTTCCGAACGTCGTCTCCCCAAAGGCAGAGGATCCGGCATCCGGGCGTCCGGAGCTCCACAAATTCATCGTTCCTCTCTATGACCTCCCGAACAATCGGGAGCATTTCTCTTGCTTCGCTATAATTCACGGCTCGTTTCCTCCTTTCGCCGTTTCTTCTTCGGCCTCCGGTGCGTCATGGCGGCGCCGATGGCGTACATGGCGGCTGGAATCGCCGCCGCTGCCAGATACACGCCCACGATGGCAGCGACGCCGAAGATCGTGTTTTTCATGTCCTGCCTCCTCAGAAGTTGATGCAGTCCTCGTAGATGCGTTTGATCAGGTGCGGGTCGTTGCACTTGTTCCAGGGCTCCCAGTCGTATTGGTCTGTCACGTCGCCGGTGATGTCATAGACCCTGCCGCCGATCTCGCAGCCGAAGTGATTGGCAACATAGTCGATCATCACCAGCGGCTTCTCATGGGTGAAGCGCATATTCAGAATTGCCGCAAACCAATAGCAGCAGCCCCGGGTGAAACACTCGATCACTTCCTGACGGTAGCCGTGCCCATCCGTGCTGAATCTCCCGATGAAGCCCAGCACATCCCGGAGCAGCTCATCTTGCCTGTCTGTCATTGGAATATCCTTTCTCCTCAAAGAGGCAGTCATCGCAGATGTCCTGCCACTCGCCGTCTACCTTCCGGCTTTCCCATCCGGCATCTTGCTTTGCCCTGCGGGCATTCTCCCAGCTGTCGGCAGGGAGGCGTTTTCCGCAGCAGTCGCAGACGGCCGTGTAATTGCTGTAATACCGCTCTATGCTCATGCGTTCGTTTCCTCCGTTTCAAAAAGGGTCTTCTGAATCATAGGCTCAAAGTTCATCCACAGCACCTCCTCACGCCTACGGGCCAGCTGATCCGTGGTCGTAATGGTCTCCCGGTGCCATCCCCTCAGCATATCGGCATATAACGGGTTATCATACCCGCTGATCAGCACTGGCCCGGCGTGGCGCAGCAGCACCTCCAGCAGCTCGGCGTGGTCGTCGTCCGTCATTTCAACGGCGTACTGCTTCCCGTGACGGGTGGAGAGGACGTAGGGCGGGTCTGCGTAGATCAGGACGTTATCGGCATTGAATCTCCGGATGAGCTCAATAGCTGGACGGCTTTCGATCTGTACACCGCGCAATCTTTCGGCAGCGGCCATGATGTTGTTCGGTGCCTGGCACCATTGCGTCGCTGCGTAGGCTTTTTCTCTGCCCCTGACGTCGTTTTTCCACCCGACCTTCTCCCCGGTGACGCGGAATCCGTGCCCCATCATCATCCGGGTGTATAAGCTGACGGCTCTCTCAAAACTGTCAGTGGAAGACTGTGAATCCTGCCATGCCCGCTCATACACCTCTCTCGCATAAGGGGTCCAGTAGATTTCATGCGCCAGGCGTTCCGGGTCGTTCTTGATCCACTCAAACAGATTGATGATGTCGCCATTGAGGTCGTTCACGGTTTCGATGTTGCTGCGCTCCTTGGTGAACAGCACGGCCCCGCTGCCGAAGAATGGCTCCAGATAGCTGTGATGGGTCGGGAAGTGGCTGATGATCCATCTGGCAATGTTCCACTTGCTCCCCGGATACTTGAAGATTGCATTCATTCCATGCACTCCACATAGCACCAGCTCTGGGGGGGCCGCTTGAGCACCAAGGCCGAGTTGCCGCAGGTTTCGGCGTTCATGCTGAACATGGCGCAGCTCTCGCAGTACAGGTCATTCGGACACCGGCGCCGGAACTCTGACAGTTCGCGCGGCTTGTCGTAGATGGTCAGACTGGATATATGCAGGCCGTGGCCTTGCTTCCCGTTGCCGAGGTATTCCATGATCTCCACGTCGGAAAGGCAAGTGCCCGGCACCTCATAATGCGTCACCAGCGCCTCCGGATCGCTGCATGAAAACAGCAGCGGCAGGTCTGCGTCACATATGAATTCCGCCCACACTTTGCCGTTTCCCGGATATGCCGTGACCATTAACCCCTCCGGTGGGATCGTCATTTTCTTTACCGTCTCAAAGAACGGATAGAAAACATCTTTCCTGCGCTTCGGGTGCGGCTGCGTGCAGTAAAGGAAGCCCTTATACGGCGCGGGCAGCTTCGGCGCGGTTTTCCGCACTTCGATGGTCTTTTCTCTCGTTGCGATCTTCCGGCACCACTCAGGGCGCACGGCAAATAACACAGCTTGCATAGCTCAATCATCCTCCAGCAGGCCGCTGAACTGCTTATCGTCCTCGCCGTCTTTCAGCAGCTTCTCGGCCAAAGCTTTCAGCTTCGGTTCCAGCTTCTTCTGCCTCGCTCTGACCTCGGCAAGCCCAGCCTGATGCACCCGGATGGTCTTCTCCCGGAAGTGATGCTGACGGGCCAGCCGGATCTTCTCCTGATAGGAAATGCTCTGCTTCACCAGCTCCTTCATCTCCTCGTCTGCGGCATAGCCGATATACTTGGCGCCGCAGGAGGGGCAGGAGATATACTGAATCTCCAGCCCCGCGATCTCCACGGTGCAGACGTCCTCCGGAGAGACGTCGAAATCGTCAAGACAGTTATTGCACTTCGTTGTCATCGCCTTCTTCGTCTCCTTTCAGCTTTCTTCTTGTTAAGCGCGATCTCCAGCGCTGCCAGGGCTGCGCCGGCTTCTGTGATGTCCGGATCCCCGGACCGGTAGCCCTTGCGGGTCATGACCGCGTTCTGGGCCCTCGTGACGAGGATCAGGTTCGTGATGTCGCAGTTCATCGGGTCGGAGTCCTTGAAGGTGACGGCCATGCCTTCCGGGATCGGGCCGTTGTGCTCCTCCCAGACCGCACGGTGCAGGAACTCCCAGCGCTCCCACTGTGTCCCGGTCATGGACTTCTTCCGGAGCTTGTAGCCGTTCACGATCGTGATGTCCCCGACCTGCAGCTCATTGACCGGGCGCGCGCCCTTCTTAAACTGGGTGGAGCGGACCCTGGCCAGCTTCTCCGGGTCGTGCTTGCAGATCTCCTCGATCGTCTTGCCCTTGGTTCCCGGAGGGTGCCCCTTCTGATACCAGCCGGTCACCCCAGATCGGATCCCGTGCCGCTGCCGGAACTGCTTCATGCAGGTCGGCGTCATTTCGTAGCCGAAGAGCTCCTTGACCTTCCTGGCCATGTCCGCGGAGCTGACGCCCCAGGAGTTGTCGCGGATGTACTCGTACATGCCCTGCGGGTACTTCGTCTGGTACTTCCAGTACTCGGCGCCGGTCCACTGCTTCTTACCGTTCCGGTACCCGTGGTTCCCGCGGAAGGACTTCATACTGGAGGCTGTGAAGCTCGTGCCGCATCGATCATTCACCAAGGAGGCAAGCTCTTTGTCCCTCAGCTTTGGGGCCCATTCTTTTACCAGATCGTGGACTTCCTGGGGGTATCTGTAAACCACTTATTTACCTCCGCTGTCCAGCATTGCCGGCACGGCCCTCTTCTCGATGTTGTAGCCGTATTCGTCCATGTGAACCATCGTCTTGTAGGCAAGCTCTCCATTCTGGATGATCTGCGCCGCAATCCTTGTCATGCCTTCGGCGCGCTTCAGCTCATGGTCGAGCTGCTCATCTGTAAGCTCTTCATCGTTTAGTCGTTCAAGCTGTTCAAAGAGGTGGTTGTTCAGATCAATGAGCGTGTTGCGCATCTTTTTTCTCCTCCTCTTCGATTCTTCGGAATGCCGCCTCAACCATTCGTATGATGTCAGCTTTTCCGAGGTATCTTTCATTGGCGGACGCTCTGGCAAGGGCGTTAATCACGGCCTCTGCTCCGTACACATGATGTTTCGATATGAGGGAGCCGATTTCTTTGTCCAACAACGAAATGGTCAGCATCCGTCAGCCTCCTTTGCCTGCAAGCGTTCTTTCAGGCGCTTGATCTTCTTGATGCGGTAGGCGTGGACCTTACCGGCGCAGCCGAAGATTATCTTGAGCTGATCCAGCATGATTTCCACGTCGGCGATTTCCTCCGCGATGCTGTCCTCGTTGTTCTGGCCCCGCCAGTTCTTGCAGATTTCCTTCTGCAGCTCAGCCATTTCCTCCAGCACCATCTTGGTCTGAGCTCCCTGGCCGTATGTCTGGATGGCGGCGCGGAGCACGGTCTTTTCGTCTTTGATTTCAGCCATTGGCTTTTTCTCCTCTCGTTTTCTTCGCCCATTCTTCGGAAAGAAGGTCGCAGCGCAGGTGATACGGCCTTTCGCCGCAGCTCCACGGCATCGGGTACTCATAGCCGCAGGTCCAGCGTGTGACCTGGAGATTCCTGATCTTGATCGGGAGGTGCTTCATGATCTGGCCGAACTCGAAGCTGGCCGCGCCATCGTCCCGGACGTGGATTGGCTTCTGAATGAGGTGCACGGTCTGATCCGGCTCGTTGTCCCGTCCGGAGCGATAATCTCCGGGGTAATACTCCGCCCGGGAGCCGATGCGGTACTCGCATACCCGCTCATACTCGTTCGTCTTGGTGCCGCGCACCGTCGCCGTGATCAGGCTGATGTGCCCGTTGGTCTCGACCAATTCTGCCAGCGTCATTCGATCCCCACCTCCGGCATCTTGTGCCAGCGGCAACCGTCGCAGGCGCCCTTGTGCGCCATCTTGTACTGCTCACAGCGAAGGCACAGCTCGTTCCGGCACTGCCTCAGTTCAGCCGTCAGCTTCTCGATGGCAGCAGCGCCGTCGCTGCAGTTCAGGTGAATGTTATTGCTCATACGGTCAACATCATCGTTGGCGGGGTGCACCTCCGGGAAGTTGAACGCCAGCCAGCGCAGGGATTTTGCGGTCTGCTGATAGCTCATTTCTTCGGCCACCACCTTTCGCATGCTCCGGAGAGCTTGACCTTCTTGTCCTTCACTTCGCAGATGCCGCCCTTATAGGTCGGCTTGCAGTGGCCGCAGTTCTTACAGACTTCCTTCATCCGATGTGTCCTCCTCTGCAAAAAGCTTGTTCAGCCGTTCCCGGAGGTCGGCTCGTTCCTCCTCGGAAATGTCATCGAACGATTTTCCATAGAGGCGTGTGGTCAGGTTGTCGAGGATTTCCCTTGTCTTTACTTCCATCACTTACCCTCCGCGATCATCTGCCGGTATTCCAAGATCATTTCCCGCCACTCCGGATGGATATTGTTCTCGGCCAGATACTCGTCGATCAGGCGCAGCTTCTTGCCCTGCGCATCTACCACCCGGCCCAGCTCCTCAGCTTCTTTCAGGGCATCGCTCCGGCTCTGGCCGTTCCGAATGCCGACCATGATGGACGGAGGCAACGGCTGCTTCTCTGCGGTGGATCGCCACAGGTGGAGGCAGTGCTCCAGATTGTTGACATACTGGTCTTTGGGCGGGTGGATCTGAATGGCCTCCTCGTCATCGTGCCAGAACATATCTTTCAGGCGGCACATGTCCTCCCAGGTCGGCATATAGCTTTTCTTATACGGATTGACGCTGACGTGTTCCCAGCCTGCGCCGTGGCTCCAGATGACAGTGCCTCTCAGCTTTCCAAACTCGATAAGGCCTTTGCCACCATCCCAGGAGGATTCTTTGATTGCCAAATGCGGAGTGTCCCGCAGCTCCTCAATGCTTTTCATGCTTGCTCCTTTCAGCGGCGCTTCACGCCATCGATGCCGAACATGAAGGCCGCGATGCGCTCCGCCGCAATATCGATGTCCTTGTAGATCGTCCGGTCTACGACGCTTTCTTCCTTGGCCAACTCCGGGATGCTGATAGGCCGCTCTCCCGGCGCCAGGTCTTTGATGTAGAGTTCGTTCACCACCCGCCAGCGGCGCTGATCCTCCTCGCTGCCGAGGGTGAAGCAGTAGCTCTGAAAGAGATCCATCATCAGCTCAATGTGCTTGACGATGGTGGCGGTCCGCGCCGCGGAGAGCTTGATGCTCTCCACGAACGCGGTGGTATCTCTGCCGGGCATCATCAGGTCGGCGATGATCTCCTCCGGCGTGATGACGTCTTCGATCTCAAAAACTGCGTTTTCGGCGTGAGCCCGGAATATCCTGTAGTTCCGCAGCAGGAGCTTGGTGTTCCGGAGGCGACGGTCGGCCATGTCCTTCCGGTCGCGCTGTCGCTCTTTCTCCAGCGTCTCCATCGCCGCCTTCGCCCCGGCCTCTGCCGCAAGCTGCACAATATCCCTGGAACTCAACTGTTCGCCCATAGTTCCGCCTCCGTTTCCTGTTACTTCTTCCGCATCCGGTCAAGGAACTGGCCGAGCTGCGTTTTGATTACTTCATCGTTGCCGAAGATCTCCCAGCGCAGGGAGTAGACGCGCCGGCTCTCATGGATGAGGTCGCGATCCCGATGGGCGTCCTCTTTCGTCTTGGAGCAGATGAACGTCCGGCAGATGTACGGTCTCGCATCATAAGCGTCGCACTTCTTCGTCTGCTGATTCCGGAAGGGGCAGGTCAGATCGGTGGCTTTCCAGTCCCAGAACGGAGCCTGCCGGTGCTCTTTCAGCTTGTGCTTCGCGGCGAAGGTTTTCAGCCGCTGGAGCTCTCCCACAGTCAGCGGGAGCATATCGGTACAGCACTCACCGCAGTTGGAACACCGCCCGTCTATGCAGTTACAACCGTATGTGTCGCCCTCTCTGATGATTTCAGCTACGCTGCCATAGTGGGACATCACTCATCCTCCGAGGGCTGGAGAAGGGCGTGTGTGCCGTTCATCATTTCAGCTTCCTCGTCCGATACCTCATAGCCCAGCTTGGCCAGCAGCGTGTACAGACGGTCGAGGTCATCGTTGGCCTTGTAGATGCACTCATACACATGCGTGTCCCTGTTCCACTCTCTTGTCCAGTATCCCTCATAGCAGTCATCCACCATGGAGTAGACCAGGCAGAGCAGGCCGCGCTCCGGAGATTCCAGCATCATCGGCGAGAGCTGCTTCCGGAGCTCGTCGTAGTCCATGTCGTCATCGTCCAGATCGATGTCGAAGCCCAGCTTCATGACCTCCGTCTCCGGCTCGTCCCGGCGATATCCGCCGTCGCCCACGATCCACCACATGGCGAATTCGGCGATCTCTGCGAAGTGCTTTTTGACGGCGCTCTGGCTCAGGCCGGTGAGAAAATCGTTGCGGAGATTGAAATGCCGCTCGGTGATCTCCTTCAGTTCCGCCTCGACCCGCTCCGCAGCTGCACGGCGTTCTGCCTGCTCCCGGTCTTCCGGCGTGGCCTCCCGCTGACGGACCTCCGCGTACACGGTGATATCCGTGTCGGAGCGGACGTACCAGTATTTGCGGGAGTTCACGTCGGTCGGGCGCTCCACCGTCTTGTCGCCGCTCCAGCGGTTGAAGTTGGTCATATAGTCCATGGGGACCTTCTCGCCGTCCACTTCTCCGCGGGCCTTGATCTTGACGGCGAATTTGCAGATTTCCGCTTCCCATGCGTCCAGCTTCTTCAAGGTCTTTTCCTCATCGATGGCGCTCTGCAGCCGGTTCCGGAAATTCGGTGTGCCGATGGCATCAAGGACGGCGTTCTTCCGCGCCGGATCCTCGATCTTATCCAGCTCCAGGTAATCCATGAGCGTCGCACCTCTGGCCTCGGCCTTGCGGAACTTGTCCTGATCCAGCTCCAGGAGCTTCACCCGGCGCCGGATGGTGGATACGGAGAAGCCGGAATCTTTGGCCAAGCTCTCCATCGTCTCGCCCATGTCCAGCATGAGCTGGAATCCTTGGGCCTGCTCGTAGGTGGTGAGGTCGGACCGCTGCATGTTCTCCATGAGCATGGTCCTCAGCTGCTCCTGCGGCGTCATTTCTGTCACGACGCAGGGGACCTTATCCAGTCCGGCCAGCTTCGCAGCTGCCAGACGGCGGTGACCGATGACCACGGTGTAGGTGAACTGCTGCGGGGTGGTGTTCGGGATTGGGTGAGGAACGACGGTCAGATTCTGGAGGATGCCGTTGGCCTTGATACTGTCGGCCAGCTCCGTAAGGTCGCCCAGGTCTTTCCTCGGATTGTCCGGATGGGGCTTGATCATCGTGGTGAAGATGTACTCAATCTGATTGCTCATTGTGTGCTCCTTTCGTTGTTGCGCCTCAGAAGAAGGAGAGCTGACCGCTTTTCCGCTCTACCAGCTCCGGGGCAGGTGGGTCCGGCTCGGTGGCCGGCTGTTCTGACTGCTGCGCAGGCATGATGTTTGAGATCAGGAAGAACTGGCGCCGGAAGTGCCATTCCTCCCGGAAGTAGAAGGGCGTGTACCATATCTGCCCATTGTCGCGGGGGATCAGGCCGCGGGGATCATAGCTTGTTGACGGGTGCGTGATGGAGTTGTCGATCACCACATACCCGGCGCAGCCGAGGAGGCTGAGCTGGATGTAGCACATGCAGCCGACCACGAAGTCTATGTCCTGGGCCACGAACAGCACCGAGGTCTGATAGTTGACCTTCTGCGCCATGCACTCGTTGGCGAATGCCACCAGCAGCGCACCGGCTCCGCATGCCGGATCGCTGACGGATATCCAGTGTTCACGCTCTATGCGCCCGGGGATATCCGGCTCTGTCATTTTCGCCATTGCCTGGCACACGCAGTACGGGGTGAAGAACTGTCCCGCGTGGCTGTTGCTGAGCTCCAGCGTCATGAAGAGGTCTCCGAGGAAATCCTGATCCGGGTTTGCCTCCATGCCGAGGACGATCTCAGCGAACATCCGGGAGCAGCACTCTATTTCGTGCCGGTTGTATTTTTTGGCAATCTGCAGGTAGGTTTTCTCCCGCTCCTCCGCGTGTACGCTGTCAACGGTGTTTGAAATGCTGATGGCGATCAGCGCCATGAAGTCAGACCAGACCGTCCAGCGGTTGTGTCTGGAACACGCCTCATCGAAGATCTTGACCAGCTCCTTCTTGCTCTGGTCGATGAAGCGCGGCTTCCTGGCCATGCTATTTCAGATAGCCGCCCTTGTAGGCGGCTGCGATCCACACCGCCAGGCTGGAAAACATCATGATCGCGCCCTTTTTGAGGGGCATCGTTCCGCACTCAATGCCTCCGGCGATCCCCAGCATCAGAACGAAAGCCAGGATGGAGACCGCTGCGCAGATGTGACGCTTTGTCTTGATACTCATGTGCTCCACTCCTCATAAGGGTCGGGCAGCGACCAGTTCCATTCGGTGCCGCCTTTGTACTGGTTCCTAAAATGATTTTCCCGGCCGTCGCCGCTGAACCAGAGATAATCTGCCGGGATCACGCGCCGGCTGCTGCCGGTCAGCTTCTCCTGCCACCAGGCCTCTCCGACGTCCCGTGCCAGATCCATCATCCAGTCGGGAGCTTCGATGCCTGGTCTCCACGCGTACTGATACGGTGCTTTGATGACTTCCTCCAGGGTGTCGCCATATCCCGCGTCCAGCCTATTGAAGGCTGTCCAGGCCACGGCAGCGATCCGGCAATACGGAGATACGCCCCACTTCACGCCGCCCCACACGACAACCTGCGCCTCGCAGGTCATGAGTTCGGCCAGCAGTCTGTATTCATCTTCTGTCAGCGGGCAGGGCTCCAGCGTCGGTTCCGGGGCGGGCTCCGGTGTTGGCTCTGCGGTAGGCTCCGGCGTAGCGGCCGGAGGGGGTGCTGGTGCTGGCGTCTCCACCGGGGGAAGCGTGATCTCTTGGCGGAGCTGTTCCGTCTGCGGCTCATCCGAATGAACGGGGATCTCCGCGCAGCCGATCAGAAGCACCGTCAGGAGGATCACCGAGAATGTCAGACATTTCCTCATGTCAGTATCCTTTCCTGTCGTAGTCGTAGTCCTCCGCGTTGTCCAAGGAAGTGATCCCGCGCTGGTGCAGCCTCAGCAGCACTCCGTCTATGTACTTCCAGTCGCCGGGCTTCCCGGCGTTCATGGCCTGTTCAAAGGCGTACATCAGCAGCCGTTTCCTCTCCTTGGGGAAGACCACGCTGTATTCTCCGGTTTCGGTCTGCACCTGCTGATAGGTGGCAAAGAAGACCTTGGTGGTGTCTGCCTTGGTCGGCTCCCGCTTCGTGAATCTGGAGAAGATCGCAGAGGTCAGAGCTGCCGCCTCGCTGATATCGTCCTCGTCCACTCCGAAGAAGGCCGTGGGATCGAGCTGGCGGTCCCAGAGATATTCGTCAACATCGTTTTCTGCGTCCTCGCGCACGCGCGTACCACCATCACCAGAGAAATAACTATTCTTACCTATACTTTCCTTACCTTGACTAACCTCACCTGACCTATCCTCTCCTAACCTTACCTGTGGTTCCGGTTTGGTTCCATTTTGGATACATTCTGGAGCCATTTCGGAATCGGACGGAGAAGACGGCGGGAGCTTGTCCGCTTCGACCGGAGGAGGGGGCAGGAGCGGGTGGTCTGTATAGACGCCGTTCTTCTTGACATACAGCTGTCCCTTTTCCTCCTGGTAGAGCGTAGGCGTGTACCTGTCGCCTTTGATGTAGTTGTTGATGCGCCAGTGCTTGATCACGATCACGCCGCTGTCAAAGGCGAGGATAAACCGCTTCATCAGCAGGATCTTCATATCATCGTCAGCAGCCCCGACGAGCCTCTGGACTCGCCGGGCGTTGCTGACAAATCCGTCATCATCGGCATTCATGCCGAGGTGGAAGTAAAGAGCCTGCGCAGAAAGCGGCATCTCAATGAATGCGTCCGTGTTGACGATCTTGAGCGAGAACATTCTGCGCTGTGCCATTCACTCACTCTCCAATCGTTCAGAACGGGAGTTCGCCGTCTACATCCTCCAGCTCAGAGAATCCCGCTCCGGTGGAGCCGTAGGGATCCGCACTTTCCGGGGGCGGCGCGGCGTTCTGGCCGTCCTTCTTACTGTCTCCGAAGTACATGTTATCGACCACGACCTCCGCGCTCCGGCGCTTGTTGCCGTCACGGTCCGTCCAGTCCCGCAGCTGCAGCCGCCCGGACACCACGGCCATGCGGCCCTTGCTGAAATACTTATTGGCGAACTCCGCCGTGGAGCGCCAGGCCACGCAGTCGATGAAGTCTGTCTGCTTCTCTCCGCCGTCCTTGCCGGAGAAGTCCCGGTCGACGGCCAGCGTGAAGCTGGCAACCGGCGTCTGGCTCTGGGTGTACCTGAGCTCCGGATCGCGGGTCAGACGTCCCATGAGGACGATGTGGTTAAGCATCCTCGTCACCGTCCGTTTCGGGCTTGTTGGCGGTTATAACCAGCTCGTAGATATCACGGACGACCCGGACATACTCGGACAGGCGGTAGTTGTCTTCGGCCTTGTGATAGCCCAGGATGCTTTCCAGAAGCGTCCTGGCAACGATGAGGTGTTCGTATTCCTCGGTGGTGACGGTGACAGTGCCGGTTATGGCGACGATGATCTCCTTGTTCTCGTTCTCGTTCACTTTGCAAGCTCCTTTCTGCTGCAGATGTCGATGACGGCCTTGCACTCGGCCACATCGAACATACCGATGTGTGTCTTCTTGTATGGGATGCCCATCTGCTGGGAGAGCCAGCGATAGGCTGCGTCCCGGTCTCCCTTGAAGCGCCCGTACTTCCAGAGCGGATCAAACGCTTCGTGGGCGAGGTTCTTCCAGTGCCGGAGCTCCGCGTTGGCCAGCCTGCCGAGCGGCTTTATACCGCCCTTGTGACAGCCCACCCACGCGAGGTCTTTCCGGCAGATCCACATCTTGTGGCCGTAGCTCCTGCCGTAGATCTCTTTGCTGTCTACCAGCTCCGCAGGCTGGTGGCAGTAGGGGCAGATGACTTTCACGGGCTCCATGCCTCCTTGTACCTCTCGATTTGCTCCGGCGTGTCGGTGTCTATGCCGAGGCGCCGGGCCTCGGTGATCGTCCCGTCAATCAGGCGGGACATTTCCTTCGTGTCCAGGGTGTGCGTCCGCTTATAGAACAGGTAGCAGTTATAGGTCTTGCCCTCCAGCTCCATGCTCTTGAACCAGCGGGTGTAGGGATAGAAGTCATCGATGTCGGCAGCTTCCGGGAGCATCGCCCCCAGGGTGTTGCCGTTCTCGTCCTTGGCCAGAGCGCCGTACTGCACCACCATCATCCGCTTGACCTCATCATCGCTGAGGCTCATGGCCTCAGCGATCTTGTTGACGAGGACGTGGAAGTAGGCGTTTGCATCCTTACTCCGGGGCTCCCGCCACTTCTTGATAGAGAGGTTTACGTCGTTCTCTTTGAGGGCGTCGAAGCTCTCCCGGAAGTCCTGGGTGACTGTGATCGTGATGTGCTGCTCACCGTGGGCACCGAAGGTCAGGTCTTTCAGCCGGCCTCTCATGAGGTCTCCCACTTCGCTTTGTAGAGGTCAAACAGTCCCATGGCCGTGATGGAGGTCTTGAACTCGGCAATGATGTCTCCGATGAACGGGGTGATCTGCCGGGTGTACGTCTCCACATAAAGGTCGGTGCCGTCGCTGACGAGGTATCTGAACTCTCTGGCCTCCGGGACGAGGTAGAAGTAGGCCGGGTGCTGGGGGCTTTCAAGGTAGCTGCCTGCGAGATCCAGACTGCCGAAGCTCTTGACCTTGTACTTCACATCGAAGATGATGCCGGCTTTCAGCACGTCCAGTACGCCGTGGATCAGGAAGCGCGTGCCGTCAACGATGATCGGCCTCTTGACGCTGACCTGCACCTGACCGCCGCGGATGATGTCGGCGACCTGCCGGATGCCTGATTCCCACTTGGGATAATCGGGGTGAGGCTTTCCGGCAGCTTCGGCATACGCAGCCCGCTCAAAGTCAATGCCGGCCTGCATGGCCTCATTTGCGGGGATGGGCTCACGGTTGAGGGAGCGCATGAAGTCCTCCTTGGCCTGCTCCTGTCCGTCCTCCCAGCAGTTGAACATGTAGCCCCACGAGGAAAGCAGACTTTGCGTGATGAGCAGCACGGTCAGCCCTCCTTCTTTTCCTCCGGCGCGGGGGTGTACTTCTTCAGCACGGAATCCCAGAACAGGCCGAGCTCCTTGATCTTGGAGTTGAACATGACGCCGACCTCTTTCTTGGAGGTCAGAGCGTGTTCGATGGCGTTGATCTGCGGCATGGCGGCGTTGGCAGTGTCCACGTCGGTGATGCCGGCGACGATCTCCGTGCCCTTGGCAATGGCCGCGTCGTACTTCTCCTTGAGCGGGAGGTATTCGGCGTTCTCCGCGGCGATGTTCGCCTTGGCCTTGTCGAAGAGGCGGGTCAGAAGATCATCGGGGACGTTCGGATTGAGGACGGGGATGGTGTAGCTGCCGCTGATGCCGTGGCAGCCCTTGGCGAAGAACTCCTGCTCCGGAGAGAAGAAGACCTTGCGCTCCTGGCCGATCATCTGGATGTAGCCGCCGAAGTCGCAGGGGGTCCAGACGATGTTCTTGGCCGCGCCTTCGCACATGAGGCGCTGCTGGGTGTTGCCGTCCTTGTCCGTCTTCTCCTCCGTGTGGAAGATGTAAATCAGGTTCTTGTTCATCACATCCCGGACCATGCCGGTGAAGCGGATGAACTCGCTCTTGACGGCGCCGAAGCCTTTGAGGGAGATCGCGCCGTTCTTCTGCTTGTTCACGGAGGGATTGGAGCGCATCGCCCAGTCCTGGAGGAAGGTCACGAAGCTGCCGCCCGTATCGATCACGATGGTCTGGCAGTCGGCAATGACCGGGGATTTGAGGTCTTCCAGCACCTCTTCGTAGGTGTTCATGGTGATGACCGCTTTGGCCAGGCGGCGGTGCTCCGCCTTGATGCGGGAGATGCCGCGGTCGAAGTCAATCAGAACGGGATCCGGCGCGGAGAGGGCCAGCGTGGTCTTGCCAACGCCGGGGGAGCCGTAGAGGATCATGGCGAATTTCTTATCTCCGAAGGTCATTTCGTTGGGTACGTTAATCATGTTCTGCTCCTTTCAAATTCGGGTACTTCTTGATGAACTGGTCATAGACCTGTTGAATGATGTTGTCGGGGATGCCCACGATATCCGGCTCATCGTCGCGCCAGCCCTGCTGGACAATGGCGATGTTCCCGACGATGGGGTTGCCGTGCTGAGGGGTGCCGTAGAGGATGCTGCCGGTCACGTTGAGGGGCAGGCCAAGGATCAGGCCTTCCTCGTTGCAGACGAACATCAGCGGGTCCTCCAGATTCATTGGCCGGACGGTCTCGATGTATCCGCCGACGATCTTCTGCAGACCGTCCAGCATCGAGCCGTCGATGATCTCCAGCTCCTTGATGGAGATCGTGTTGTCGGTGGTGATGACGATTACCTTTTCAGTCATCGGAACTCCTTTCCGGGAAGCACTCTTCGACGTCCCATGCGTCCTTGGTATCGACGCACTCGTCACAGCCGAAGATGTCCCCATCCTTATCACGGTAGATGGTCTCGCACTCGGCGCCGCAGATCGGACAGCGCGGGTACTCCGGCTCTTTGCCGTCCGGGTAGCCGGTGCGCTCAAGGTTACGGATCACGGGGTGATCTGGGATGTCATACATCGGGCTCATCCTCCAGCAGCTTCATGACCTTCTCATAGAGCCAGGCCTGCACGGAATCGAAGCCGTCCTTGTCCACCCTCACGACCAGCTTGGCGTAGTCCTTCGGCGTCATGCGGAAGGTGAGCTTCCTGCCGAGCCTCCGGTTGTCCTTCTTCCGGCCGGACCTTACAATTCCGTTGGAAGGTTCCTGCAAGGCTCTGAAAGGTTCCTCATCGGGAAGCTCGGGCGGCGTAATACCGTAGGTGTCGCAGATCAGCCGCAGGCCGTCCGGGTGAATGACGATGCCGTACTTGTCCGGGGCCTGACACTGGGCCAGGAGCTGACGGTTGAACTTCGGGAAGCTTTCCCGCACCACAAGGGCGATCTCTTTGCCCTGGGCTCCGGTGCTCTGGCAGATGTCGCGCAGCTGCATACAGTCGTTGACATCGGGCCAGGTCGATGATAAGATAGGAGTTACAGATCCATCGCACCTTGGGGATGCCTCCGTTGCAGCGGGGGCGTCTCCTTTTTTGCAATCACAGATTTCGCCGTAATCGAGGTGCACACCGCAGTCAGGGCACACACGATACTTCACTTCTTTTCACCTCCTCTCCGCTTGGCCAGCCACGCCTGGTACTTTTCCTCGGCTCCCGGAAGGGAGAAGACCTGCTCGACGAGCAGAAGCGCCGCCTTGCCGAGCTCCTCCTTCCGGAACTTCGGGATCTGGGAAGTGTCGATCTGGATTTCATGCACGCAAGCCGAAGTGCTCATATCCAACCTCCTTTCAAGTGCCTAAAATTTTAGACACTTCCCTCAAAAAAAAGAGCCGAGACAGTGGTGTCGAGGGCAGCTGCAAGCTTCACGAGGGTGCGGGACGATACATTCTTTCCCGCGTCCGTCTCGATCATTGAGATAGTCTGCCGGCTGACACCGCTCTTCGCGGCCAGTTCCTCCTGCGAAAGTCGCAGTTCCTCTCTACGCTCTTTGACTCTCCATCCCATTCCGTTCACCTCCTTTCGAGACTGTCTAAAGCATTTGACACTCCGATAGTACACCCTCGCAAATCGGCTGTCAAGTATTTTGGTCAAGATTGTCTAAAAAATTGGCGTTTCACATTGACTTTTTCAATCTCTCCATGTAAAATACATTTGTCAATATCGGGAGGCGAAGATGATGACGCTCTCAGAGTTTATCATTAACTATAGAAAAGAGCATGGCATTTCCCAGCGGCGGCTTGCGGATCAGTGCGACCTGTCTGCCGGGTATATTTCCCTGATCGAGAAGGAGATCAACCCGCAGACCGGAAAGAAAATGATCCCCACGCTGCCGGTGCTCGACAAGCTTTCGAGGGGAATGGGTATGTCCCTGGACGATCTTCTTTCGAGCTGCGATGACATGCCGCTGAGCCTGTCTGACAAAACCGCCCTCGTGAACGAGGACGGCCTTGACGTTCTGGACGCGGAGATCCTCGCGATCGTCACGAATCTGTCTCCTCAGAAGAAGCAGGAAGCTCTCGGCTTTCTCCGTTATCTTGAAGCACGAGAAGATACTTGAACAGCTCCCATATTTCCTCCTTGGTCAGCTTCCGTAGGATGCGACGAATGATGAGAAACTCCTTTGAACTAATCATCTTCCACACCTCGTTTCTGAATTCTGCCATAACGGACAGTGAGAGAATTATACAATTCTCCGATGCTCCTTGACCTTTTTCGTCAGATTATAACGCTCGTCGGATTTCGCCCCACTAAATATAGTAGCCGCCCGGAACGGACGGCACAACTCGGAGGTAGCGCATGATTATCACAACGACGCCCGGCATCGACGGGAAGCAAATCACGGAGTACCTTGGCCTCGTCAGCGGCTGCGTCATGGTCGCATTCCCGGGCGGAGCAAAAGCGGTCCAGCGCGGCTGGGATGCCGGTGCTTCTGCGGCTACCGCGGAGATCCAGCGCCAGGCGGAGCAGCTGGGCGCTGACGCCATTGTCGGCGTGAAGATCGATGTCAGCAAGGACTATCTGTACGCCACGGGAACAGCCGTAAAGATATCTTGATATCATTCTGACCGGAAGGGGGTGGCAGAGTGCCACGGAAGAAAAAGGACGAGCCAGCTCAGAGCGTGGATCAGATGGCCGTCATATATGCCCGGTACTCCAGCCACAGCCAGAAGGAGGAGAGCATCGAGCAGCAGGTCGAGGAATGCACGGCCTTCGCCGCGCAGACCGGTTTGAAGGTGCTCCGGGTGTACGCGGACAAGGCCCTCTCCGGCAGAACGGACAAGCGGCCTCAGTTCCAGAAGATGATGCGGGACGCGGAGAAGAAGGAGTTCGGCATCGTCATTGCCTACAAGAGCAACCGTATCGCCAGGAACATGCTGCAAGCTCTCCAGTACGAAGCGAAGCTGGACCTGTTCGGCATCCGGACGCTTTATGCCAAGGAGGAGTTCGGGAACACCGCAGCCGGCCGTTTCGCCCTCCGGACGATGATGAACGTCAATCAGTTCTACTCCGAGAACATGGCCGAGGACATCAGGCGCGGCATGAGGGACAACGCCGAGGCCTGCAAGGTGAACGGTGCGATCCCGCTCGGCTATGTCAAAGGCCAGGATGGGAGGTACGCCATCGAGCCGAAGGAAGCCGAGCTCGTCCGGGAAATCTACGATAAGGTATTCGCCGGAGAAACGCTGATCTCCATCGCGAACGAGCTCAACACCAGAGGTCTCACCACAAAGCAGGGACACCGCTGGAACAAGAACTCATTTCACCGCATTCTGTCGAATGACAATTATATCGGCGTCTACCGTCACTCCGGTTTCGTGAAGGAGGACGGCATCCCGCCGATACTGGAAAAGGAGGTGTTTTACGCCATGCAGCAGCACCTTGACAATAAGCCAAGGGCGCGAGGCCGGCAGCACAGCTATACCGAATACCTGCTGGCCGGGAAGCTGTTCTGCGGGTACTGCAAGACGCAGATGGTCGGCATATCCGGGAAGACGCGAGACAGCGGTCCGCAGTATTTCTACTACCAATGCAACAAGCGACGATTGGATAAGGCCTGCAAGAAGGAGAACGTCCGGAAGGAATGGATCGAGACCACGGTGGCCATGCTGACGCAGAAGTACATCCTCCAGGACGATGTGATCGAGTGGATAGCGAACAGCGCCATGGAGGTCTTATTCGACGCCGGGAAAGAGGCCGAGATCGTGGCCATGGAGGACGAGCTGGCCGAGACCAGGAAGGCCATCAAGAACATCATGACCGCCATCGAGCAGGGCATCTTCACCGCCACCACGAAGGACCGGCTGCTGGAGCTGGAGGAAGAAGCCGCCACCTTGGAGCGATCGATCACGCTGGCCAAGGCGGTGACGCGGGACAAGACCATCGACAAGGAGCGCCTCATCTTCTCCATGGAACAGCTCCGAGACGGAGACGTCCGGAGCGCAGAGTTCCAGAAGCGATTGATAGACACCTTCGTCAAAGCCGTGTATCTCTGGGATGACCGGATCGAGATAGACTACTACTACACCGGGCAGCAGAACAAGGTCACAGTTGCTCTTGAAACGCTTTCCGGTGGCCAGGGCGAAGCTCAGGCAGAAGTCCGTACAAGCACCCCCGAGGCCCACCAAAAGTTCCTTACTCAAACCCCTGCCTAAAAGGCAGCGATTCGGGTAAGGAATTTTTTATTGCTTTCTGCAATAGTGTCGATTCCCATAATCTAATAAAAATACCGCGTTGCGCGGGG